>Ga0308157_10000423_pt1 | contig 145221 bp, 97 predicted proteins | sample PhyBR1_FD_201035 | JGI IMG/M metagenome (GOLD analysis project Ga0308157, IMG submission 201035) | Phyllosphere microbial communities from UC Gill Tract Community Farm, Albany, California, United States - DLSLB.R1 | ecosystem: Host-associated > Plants > Phyllosphere > Unclassified | place... | reverse complement strand
ACAACATTGATGGTGTTTACTGCCCTAACCCAGGCGGTGCATTTTATGTGGTAGCAAAATTCCCGATTGATGATGCTGATAAATTCTGCCAGTGGATTTTAGAAGAATTTAACCATGATAACCAAACAGTAATGATGGCACCTGCTACAGGTTTCTATTCTACACCAGGCTCGGGTAAAAATGAAGTTCGTATGGCCTATGTATTGAATACTGATGATTTAAATGCAGCCATGGATTGTTTGGAAATCGCTTTACAACAATATCCGGGTCGCGTTGTTTAATCGTTGAAACTGTATAAATCGGTTAATTGTTAGAAGAACAAAGCAGTTAACCAGTTTTAAAGTTTAATTGTTGAAACTGCATAAATCGGTTAATTGTGAGAAGAAAAAAGCAGTTAATCGGTTTAAACAATTCACCAGTTAATCTTATACAGTTTGCAGTTTACAATTTTTCTGTTCACAGTTTTAAATGCCAAATATTAGTTTACAGCTATTATTTGGCATTTTATTTGTACATTTGCCTCTGGTTAATTTGTTTGATGTGTTTCCGAGATTAGGTAACTTCAAACTGATAACTGCAAATTTGACTGGGGCCGTTCTTGGATTTGACAGGGTGGCGAAGGTTATGTTAGCATGCAGTGCGTTGTTCGGAGAGCACTTAAAGTGAACGATCACATTTTAATTGGCGAAAATACTTACGCCTTAGCTGCCTAGTTTAGAACTACGCTAGCTTTTGTCCCTCTAACTGCTGCATTGTTGGGTTAGAATCCGGGGCATCGAAACAACAAAGCTGGCTTTAAGGAGATGCGACTTAAAGTGAGATAAAGTATCTAAGGATCTAAATAAGGTCGGTTTTCAGCCCGTTTATTTCCCGAAAATCAATTGAAAAATAAGCATGTAGAAGGTATAATTTATCTCACAACTGGACAAGGGTTCGACTCCCTTCGGCTCCACTGGAATCAGTATCAGAAATCACTGAAAAACACTAAAAGCCTGCAAATCAATAATTTGCAGGCTTTTGTTTTTTGGTATTTAGTGGCTTTTTTGACCAAATAACGCATATATGAGGTGAGTCAAGCGGTGAGTCAAACTACGAAAGTTTCGGACTCACCGCTTTAGGGGTTAACATATTGTTAATCAACTAGTTTACCTTGCACACATCTTGACTTTTTTTGACTGCAATCTTAACTTTATTTCACCTTTAAGATTACTTTTATGAAAAGAAATTTCAGTTTATTATTCTTTCTTAAGAAAGGAAAAACAGATCAAGAGGGTACGTCCTCCATCTACATGAGGATTACAATCGAAAAAAAACGGGTTGATCTTGCTACCGGCAAACAGTGTCTCGAAGTTGACTGGCTGAATGGAAAATTAACAGGACATTCCTTGCAAGCAAAAACTATTAACCTATACCTAAGACAGTTGGAATCAAAAATACATGAATCCCACAGAAACCTAATAATGCTTGGCGAACATATAACCGCACAAAGCCTGGCAGACGATTTTTTAGGAAAAGGTAGAAAAATAAGGAAACTTACAGAGGTTTTTGAGGAACACAACAGTGAAATGACAGAACTTGTTGGTATTGAATTTGCACCGATGACCCTTTTGCGCTACCAAACCGCGTTAAGACATTTAAAACAATACCTGAAAGAAAAACACAAAATTTCAGACATTGATATCAGGAAAATTGATCACCAATTCATAATCGAATACGAATTCTTTTTGAGGACCACCAGAAAATGCAACAACAATTCAGCAGTAAAATACATAAAGAACTTGAAAAAAGTAATCAAACGCTGCCTTGCAAATGGATGGTTGGTACGAGATCCCTTCGCTAATTTCAAGGCAAAAATCAAGGTTGTAGACCGCCCTTGCCTCTCTGAAGAGCAGCTTTATGCTTTAGAAAACAGAGCGTTTGATAATGAGCGATTGAACCGGGTTAGGGATATATTTTTGTTTAGCTGTTATACGGGACTTGCCTATATAGATATCTATCAACTTAAAAGATCCGAAATCATTGAAAGAAATGGTAATGAAAAGTGGATTGGTATCAACAGGCAAAAAACCGGTACCCCAACCCGTGTACCATTATTACCTAAAGCAGTGGCTTTGCTAGCCAAATACGAAAGCCATCCGCTCTGTATCGATCTGAATAAAGCTTTCCCAGTCAGTTCTAATCAAAAAACAAATGCCTATTTGAAAGAAATTGCAGATTTATGTGGCATCAAAATTCCATTAACCTACCATATCGCCCGGCATACTTTTGCAACAACAATCACCCTTCAAAACGGAGTACCGATAGAAACAGTAAGTAAAATGCTCGGGCATAAAGACATTAGAACAACACAACACTACGCCAAAACTCTTGATGTAAAAGTGGGCAGGGATATGGCAGCACTTAAAGAGAAGCTTGCTAATGAAAAGCCCACGGTTAAAAACACCTCATACAATTACACCATTACCAAATAAACCATGATAGAAATCAGTAAAATGCCGATAGAAGAAAATATAATTAAAAAAATCTATCATTTTAGAGGCCTTAAGGTGATGTTGGATTCAGATCTTGCCGACCTCTACAAGGTAGAAACAAAGCAACTGAAACGACAGGTAAAGCGAAACCAAATCCGCTTTCCAAACGACTTTATGTTTGAACTTAGTGATGACGAACAAAAAATCCTAAGGTGCCAAATTGGCACCTTAGGACATGGAACATATTCAAAATATCGAACTATGGCATTCACAGAACAGGGAGTTGCAATGCTTTCAAGTGTTCTGAATAGTGAAGGGGCCATTCTGGTGAATATTGAAATCATTAGAATCTTTACCAAGATCCGCTCTACAATTGCACAAAACGAATCAATAAGACAAGAAATCGAAAGGATTAAAAATCGTCTTGATAACCAGGACAAAAACCTGGAAGTTGTATTTAAATATTTAGATGAGCTGACCTCTCCAATAGTACATGAACAAATGCCTAGAAAGCGGATTGGCTTTCTCTCCGACATAATATAGTAGCCAATATCCCCCGAAGACAAAAATCAACGGGGGATATCATTAGGTGAACAAAAAATGCCCAATCAAATTACAGGTTAAAAAAATGGGAATCCGCATCATCCCCAACCAACCAGACTTCCAAACTTCGGATGGTATGACGGGGTATACGAAATATAGCCAAGACCCATTAATTTTTTAATACTTTTATGATAAGTACGCGTCGATGAAATCTTGCTGATTTTCATTAAGCCACTCCGGGAAACCTGAAAAAAATCCTTTTCGCCACCCTGTTTATAAAACATGATCATTGCATACATTAAAGCAATATCGATTGGACTAATGCAGTCATCTGAATGGATAGCCGTTAAAATACCTTTCAGCTTTTTATTTTTCCGTAAATTTATTATCCCAATTGTCATAACTTTTGTTTTTCTACTACACCACTTCTTCCCTCCAACAAGTCATCTACCACGTTGGAATCGTAATAGTAAATACTACCAATCTTAGAAAATGGGAGCGTTCCATTAATTCTCAGATTTTGGAGCGTGCCCTGGGAAATCCCTAAAACTCCACTTACTTCGCATCCTTTCAAAAACCTCTTCTTCACCGGTGAATCAATTTTGACAATTTTCCTGATCTCTTCCAGTAAACCATTTCCAAAATTCACCAGATCTTCTCTAGTTAACACTTCTACACTCATAACCGATTTATCAATTTTCTTAAAAATCCAAGCATAACAAATCTGGGGGCTTTAAGCCCCCAGTCCAAATACAATAATGTACGTACAAATTACCTGGTAACCCCAGCCTTCTCCTTGGAAGTTTGTTCCTTTTCTGTGACCACTTCTGCCACTTTAACTGCTTTTTTTTGTTCTACAACATCATGACTGTCTACTGCCTTACTGTAAACCGGGCTTAAATCCATATCATAAAAGTCAAGACTTTTGAATTGAGGATTTGCAGTTACAAATCCACTGGATTCTTTTCCGTTTTTCATAAAAGTAATCTCATGAAGATTCCCTCGCTCAAGGCTTTTTAAAAGTTGATCTCTGTAACCTGGCTTATTCATTTCCGGCAGGTGGTATTTATCAACCGTAGCCTTTAGGTCAAATCCGTACTGCTCGCCATAGGTATTCATTGCATAACCTTTATCAGTATCACGCTCCATAAGGTGGGGATTTCGCTAAAAGTGTGCACCAGTTTTCATTCCAAAATGTGCACCACGCTTTTTACCATCCGGTCTTGATGGAATCGTAAAGACTGAGCCAAATATATCCAATCTTCCCAGATTCCTCCCCTTCATTTTCCAATCTATCTTTCCTGTATTTGATCTGTCAATCCTCCACGGAAGATGGTTTTGCAAGAAAAACGGCCTTCCTGGACACGATTTATAGCAAATCAGCCCAATTTTAAAAACACATCAGAATAAGAAATATAATTTTTGATTTTAAGGCCATTAGAACATCTCCATTTCGGTTTCTCTAGACGAAACAACCAATGAATCCAATCCTGCTTTTCAGAAGCTTAAAACCACTTAAAATGAGCCGAGTGGCCACTTTCAAGCGGAATCTAGTGACCAATATAGGCCGAAAAAGATGGCCACGATGGATGAAAACCAGTGGCCACTTTTAGCGGAACCCCCAGCTAGCCCAGATCTGACAGTCAATTAAATACTTTCGATTAACCATTTTCTTAATTAATGCCAATAATTTTGAAATATTCATCATGCTGCTTTTTCACAATCAGATCCAGGTGGTCTTCAAAATCTACCAAATTGAGCACCTCGTCCTTGAGGAAAGTGCTGAATACTTCCAGATCGGTTTCAGTTTTTAGAATAACTTCAAGTGTTTCATCAGTCTTCCAATTGGTCTGGATGATTTCTGGATAAGCGCCCTCTAAGATCGAGGGAAATCCTTTTCTGCTGAAGGCTTCGCTCAAGGCCGCAGCGATATTCCAGACGTATTCTTCCAGGGTCTGGTCTTCAGTCTTCCACTGAATGCCGTGGCTATGATCCTGCCACATGGTTCCTGCGAAACTGCCGTCAAGGTTTACGCTGTAACAGTCCCCGCTACTTTCTACTATTGCGTGTTTGATGCCATCATCGGTGGCTAAATCGAAAACGTATCTTTCCATGTTTAGTTTAGCGGTTGGTTCCACCTATATCAAACACTTGTATTTGAATTTGGTTTTAGCTTTTAGTTTGGTTTGCAGCGCTTTAGGGTGAAGATTTGGCAATCTTTTTTTTGAAACTATTTGTTAACTTTAATCATGAGAGGAATTGAGCTGCCCTTTGAGCTTGTTGTTGATGAGCGGACTGTGCGCGTCTCTGAGCATGATCTGGCAGGAAAACGGGTATTTCATGTGGATTATGGTTCGGGCTTACATCCCCTGGTGATTACTGTGGGTATTAGTTTGAGGGATAAAAAGTTCTGGACTTCTATCCCAGAGGGCAGGCAGGCTGAGGCAGAAAGGATCGGCAAGTTGATTGGGGAATATATACGTGGCAAAAAAAATAGCTAGAAGGAGGTTAATATGTGTTATTATAATGGACAAAAGGTAACCAGGGCTGAATTTATCCAGTTGAAGCAGCTGGAGAAAGCGGTGCGGAATTATGATTTTTTGGATGTGGGTGTGCATAACGGGTTTAATTATCCACCATGTGCAATTGCGATCGCGACGGATGACCGGAGGGACTTTGAGCTGGTGCAGGCCCAGTGGGGTTATGTGCCGGGTAAGATGAGTGCTGAAGAAGCTACTGCTTTCCGTAGGAAACTGACGACACTGAACTTTAAGGGAGAGAATCTTTTTGTAAGTGAAAGCGGGAAATGGTCAATGTGGAAGGATGCAGCGAGAAAGCGCAGGTGTTTGGTGCTATCTACCGGTATTGTGGAATCCAGGCATGTTCCTAAAATTGGAAAAAAGGGACAGGAATTGAAGGAAACGATCAAGTATCCTTATCAGGTTGGCTTGAAAGATCATGAATATTTTTGGCTGCCGGGGCTATATAGTGATTGGGTGAATACCGATACAGGTGAAGTGACCAAGACTTTTGCAATTGGGATTACTAAGGCGAATGAGCTGATGAAGCAGGTACATAACTCCAAATTGCGTATGCCTTGCATTTTGACCGATGAGCTGGCCTGGGAATGGTTGATGGGTGATTTGAGCGATGACCGGATTACCGAAATTGCAATGACCCAGATTCCCTCGCGTTTGATGGAGCGTTGCACGATCGGACCTGAATATAGACTTGAGGGCGTAATCAATAGAAAGGAATATCCTGAGCTGCCTGAAATCAAGCAGGAGTTCATTGACCAGGAGGTGCTGGATTTTGATCATTGGAGCAAATAGTATTTATAGAGGAGTTTATTTAAAGGAAGAAAAGATATGGCCGGCCTAAAACCGCTTCCAGCACATATGCCAACCCAGGGATGGAAACAGTTCCTGGCTGCGAGAACCAGAATGCTCGCTGCCTATGATCTTGCAAGGGACCTGGAAAACAACAAGCTGGTAAAAACCAGGCACGGCCGTGTAGCAGAGGCCGAATTTAGAAAGTGGTTGAGCGAATTTCTGCCAAAGCGGTATGCGGTTGTTTCTGGCTACATCATTTCTCCGGGTGTTTCGAGTTCCGAAAACATGGTACATTATGATGTGATCATATACGATCATTTGGAATCTCCAGTGCTATGGGTTGAGGAAAATCCGGATTCTTCCCAGCAGGGAAAATCACTTGCTATACCTGTGGAATATGTACACGCGGTATTCGAAGTAAAATCATCATTTAACAGAAAATCAGCCAAAGATGCAGTAGACCAGCTGTCAAAGTTAAAGCCGTTAATGGCCCGTATAGATCCCCATAACAGTCGCGTTAAGATGCATCTTCCTGCGAATTTCTTCTGTGCAACCATATTCTTTGAACTCCGAAAAGAGCATGAGAAGGATTTTAGGGCAATGGATGAATTGGTAGAAGCTACGATGCTAAGGGGATTCTACGGTGGAATTATACTTCGTGCTGATACGCTCGACAAATACTATAGCGGAAAAATAAACTTCAGAATCGAAAACATTGATACAGGACGGAACAATAATTCGTCACTATCTTTTTGGGCAATATCGAAATGCCTTAAGTATAGGGAAGATGCCTATTTCAGTCTCTTACTGACATTCTGGGAACAGCATTTTTCGGAATTTGCATTCGACATCATTGCGCTTTTAAAGGGAACCTATCAGCCCAATGTGCTATCCAGCCTATATTGCATGGGCTCAACCGCAATGGAAAATGGCAGCTGTTCAGAAACAAGGTATGCTGATCCCGAAGGCGTTAAAAGGTATAAAGAACAAACTTTGGCGATCCTGAAAGCGCAGGGCTATGAGGGAATTGAACTATCGGATATTTAAATTTTATTCGGTACTTACCATAATATTCAGCGCTTAACTTCCTAGAAATTTCTTTTTTTAGCAATAAAAAAACAGGAGTTTTGTGGGCCAACGAAAATCCAGGTTTGTGCCAACTTATCCACCAAAAGTACAATCTTTTCAACATTTTATTATTTACTAACAATTTTAGCTTTATGTTTGTTGTTAAATTTATTAATACTAAAAATAATAGTATAAAATTTATCACGTCATGGATGCTAAAAGGGTGTTGTTTCAAAAATTGCAACAGGATATACTGTTGTGGCAGGGCTTTAAGCCCGTCTCCGCTGGCAAGGCTGAACGTATCGGCCTTGGAGAAATAGAAAATTCTTTTCCAGGCAGCGTATTCCCCAAGAAGGCTATCCATGAATTCATTACGGTACTTCCCGAACATTCGGCCGCAAGCGATGGCTTTATCGCCGGGCTTCTAGCCGTGCTGATGGAAAATGGTGCCGCATGCGTATGGGCCAGTACCTCGCGCCGGTTGTTTCCTGCCTCACTTAGCCTTTTCAATGTAGAGCCCGAGCGCATCATTTTTATGGATGTAGAAACCGAGAAGGATGTGCTATGGATTACAGAAGAAGCGCTAAAATGCGAAGGGCTTGCTGCGGTGGTGGCTGAGGTTAATAACCTTAGTCTTATCGAATCGCGCAGGTTGCAGCTGGCGGTAGAATCCAGTGGGGTTACCGGCTTTATCCTTCGGAAAGATGAAAATAAAACAACAAGCACAGTAGCTACAGCAAGATGGAGGATCAGTCCCCTGCCTTCACACACTGAAGATGGAATGCCAGGTCTTGGCTTTCCGCGTTGGCAGGTAGAGCTGCTAAAGGTGCGTAATGGCAACCCCGGAAGTTTTGTGCTGGAGTGGGCGGGCGAAAAATTCGAAGAAGTCAAAAAAGCTAAAAAACAAATCGTTTGGTCTGAAATGGAGGGCAGGCAGATTGGATAGATATCATGCAAAGGCGTTTTGTCTCCATATGGTTCCGACAGCTACTGGCTGACTGGCAGCTTATCCGCAGGCCAGAACTAAAGGACGTGCCCTTTGTTTTCGCGGCACCCGATCATGGGCGCATGATGATCACCGCCGTCTGCCCCATAGCCAGCGATTTTGGAGTGGAAGTAGGCATGCGTGCAGCCGATGCCAAGGCTATATGCCCAGGCCTTGAAGTGCTGGATGATAAACAGGGGCGGCCTAAAACCTTGCTCAAAGGTCTTGGCGAATGGTGCGTGCGCTATTCCCCAATAGTGGCGATAGATGAGTTTGGAATGGATGGTCTACTGCTCGATGTTTCCGGATGCACCCATCTGTGGGGCGGAGAACGAGGCTACCTAAAAGAAATAGTTTCAAGGCTAAAAAGCAAAGGTTATACTGTGCGCCTGGCCATTGCCGATACACCAGGTGCCGCATGGGCTGTTTCACATTACGGTAAGGTTACTCCGCTAATCCCAACTGGCGAGCAGGTAGATGCATTGCTGGATCTGGTACCGGATGCACTTCGATTAGAGGAAACAGTGCTTGCAAAATTGCGCAAATTGGGATTTTACCAAATCAAAAGTTTCATCGGGATGCCAAGGTCGGTGCTGCGCAGAAGGTTTGGCGAGGATTTTCTGCTACGCTTGGCACAGGCTATCGGCACAGAAAATGAAGTACTTGTTCCCCTGCAGGTGCCCATACCATTTAGTGAAAGGCTGGCGTGCCTTGAGCCTATAAAGACCCGAAATGGAATAGAGATAGCAATCAATAAACTGCTGGAAAAGCTGTGCACGCGAATGCAGGCTGAGGGAAAAGGCTTGCGTACGGGCGTGCTAACCTGCTACCGGATTGATGGAAAAGTGGTCAGGGTGGATATCGGTACAAGTGGGGCCACCCATAGCATCAGCCATTTGTTCAAGCTTTTTCAACTGAAGATTGACCAAATCAGGCCGGCGCTTGGTATAGAGCTTTTTGTTCTGGATGCGCCAAAAGTGGACGATGTGGAAGTGCCCCAAGAGGAAATGTGGACATCAGCCCCTGGGCTTGATGATAAAAGCGTGATCCGATTGCTTGACCGGGTGGCTGGGAAAGTAGGCTTCCAGGTTATCCACCGCTACCTGCCGGCAACCAAATACTGGCCGGAGAGATCGGTACAAAGGGCCGTTTCGGTAACCGAAAAATCAGTTACAACTTGGCGCGTGAATAAACCCAGGCCAACAGAGCTGCTCAAAATACCTGTTCCGATCGAGGTAATGGCTATCATACCCGATCACCCGCCAAAGTTTTTTATCTATAAAGGCGTGCGGCATATGGTGGCAAAAGCCGATGGACCTGAGCGCATCGAGCGCGAATGGTGGCTGGATCAGGGCGAGCATAGGGATTATTACCAGGTGGAGGATGAACAGGGCGGCAGATATTGGCTATTCCGCTCGGGGCACTACGGCAGCGACAATAAGTACAAATGGTTTATACATGGATTTTTTGCATAGAGGAGATGGGTTATGGGATACAGCGAATTACAGGTTACTTCAAATTTTAGTTTCTTAAGGGGAGCCTCGCATGCCCATGAGCTGGTAGAACAGGCCGAGATTTTCGGGTATAAGAAAATAGCCATTACAGATAGAAATACCCTGGCTGGAATCGTGCGGGCGCATGCCGCATGCAGGGAGAAAAATGTGAAGCTCATCCCGGCATGCAGGCTTGATCTATTGGATGGACCGAGCATGCTGGCATATCCCACGGACAAAGAGGCATACGGCAGGTTGTCCGCGCTGCTTACCCTTGGAAATATGAGGGCCGAGAAAGGTTCATGCCATATCTCCAGAGCCGATGTTTACGGCCATAGCAAAGGAATTCTATTTACGGTGGTGATGCCCGGTGAGCTTAATCGCAGGTTTGAATACGAGCCCAGTTTTATTTCTTCGGTTGCAGAATACCGTGAGGCTTTAGGTGGCCAACTTTACCTTGCGGCTACAAGAACATATATGGGTAATGATGATAAACTGATCTTTCGTACTTCACAGCTTTCAAGGTTTTACAACATACCTGTTGTAGCTACTGGCGATATCCATTACCACTGCCCTTCGCGCAGGGAATTGCAGGATGTGCTTACATGCGTACGCGAAAAATGCACCATCCAGGAAGCCGGGTTTCGCCTGCACCAGAATGCAGAGCGCTACATGAAAGAGGTAGCCGAGATGGAGCGCTTGTTCAGAAAATATCCCAGTGCAATCGAAAATACGATGGTGATAGCCGAGGCCTGCGATTTCTCATTGGATGAGCTTAAATACTGTTACCCGGAGGAAATCAATAAAAGCGGCCGCTCGCCATTGGAAGAATTGCAATACCTTACCTGGAAAGGGGCACATGAATTTTACGGCGAAACCATTCCGGATAAGGTGGTTAAAATGATCAACCACGAAATGGAATTTGTGAAGCAGATGGACTATGCCAATTATTTTCTTTTTGTAGAGGATATAGTCCGCGAGGCAAGGTCACGCGGAATCCTCTGCCAGGGCCGGGGTTCGGCGGCAAATTCTGCTATATGTTTTGTTTTAGGGATAACATCGGTAAATCCCATGAAATTTGATCTGCTTTTTGAGCGCTTTATTTCACCTGCCAGAAATGAGCCGCCTGATATCGATGTGGATTTTGAGCATGAGCGAAGGGAAGAGATTATTCAGTATATCTACAATAAATACGGGCGTGATAGAGCGGCAATCGTGGCCACGGTTACCCAGCAGCATCAAAAAGGTGCAATCCGTGATGTGGGCAAGGCAATGGGACTTTCGGTAGATACCATTAACCGATTGTCCAGTTCAATATGGGAGTTTACAGATGAATGGTTCGAGGGCAAGCGCGTTACCGAGCAAGGTCTAAATCCAAATGATCCGCACCTTAAAAAAACACTCGAGCTTACTTCCCAAATGATGGGCTTTCCGCGCCAATTGGGTCAGCATACCGGAGGATTTGTAGTGACACAAGGGAAGCTTACCGACCTGTGCCCTATCTTGAATGCCCGGATGGAGGATCGCACCAATATCGAATGGAATAAAGATGATATCGATGCACTGGGTTTTTTAAAGGTGGATGTGCTGGCGCTTGGGATGCTTACATGCATCAGAAAGGCTTTTGATCTCTGCCGGGATCATTACGACGTGCAATATACCTTGGCCAATATTCCTCAAGATGACCCTGAGGTTTATGATATGATCTGCCTGGCCGATACCTTGGGCGTATTCCAGATCGAGAGCCGGGCGCAGATGTCAATGCTGCCAAGGCTAAAGCCTAGGGAGTTTTATGACCTAGTGATCGAGGTGGCAATCGTTAGGCCTGGGCCGATTCAGGGAGATATGGTCCATCCCTATTTGCGCCGGAGAAATGGCGAAGAGCCCGTGGTCTATCCTTCGCCAGAACTTAAAGAAATTTTGGGACGCACGCTAGGGGTACCATTATTTCAAGAACAGGCAATGAAGATCGCAATCGTCGCAGCAGGCTTTACCCCGGCCGAGGCGGATGGGTTGCGCAGAAGTATGGCCACATTCAAGTTCAAGGGCCTGGTAAACCAGTACGAACAAAAACTCATCGACGGCATGCTAGCCAAGGGTTACACACTGGAGTTTGCCAAGCGAATATTCAAGCAGCTGGAGGGATTTGGCAGCTATGGTTTTCCAGAATCCCATGCGGCAAGTTTCGCGCTTTTGGTTTATGTATCGTGCTGGCTGAAGCACTATTACCCAGATGTTTTCGCTGCGGCGCTGCTCAATAGTATGCCGATGGGATTTTACCAGCCGGCGCAGATTGTTATCGATGCACAGAAACATACCGTCGAGGTTCGCGAAGTGGATGTTAACCATTCGCTCTGGGATAATAGGCTTGAAGAAAAATCGGGCAAATACTTTGCGCTGCGCTTGGGGTTTCGGCAGATTAGCGGAATAAGGGCCGATGATATGGAAATTCTGGTGAATGGAAGAGCTGGTGGATATAAAAGTATTACCGCACTTCGCGATGTGGGAGTATCCATTGCGGCGCTGGAGAGGCTGGCTGATGCGGATGCGTTCAGGTCAATGGGAATGGATCGGCGCAAGGCGCTTTGGGAAGTTTCCGCTCTGCAGGATATGCCCGTGGAATTGTTCAAGGGGCAGGCATCGGAAAGTGTGCTGGAAACGCAGGTGGAGTTGCCGCTTATGGGCAAGGACGAACATGTGGTGCAGGATTATGCAACGGTTGGCTTGTCGTTAAAAGCACATCCGGTGAGCTTTGTTCGCTCACAGCTAGATATGCTTAACATCCGCAGTTGCCATCACATCAACAACGATTCTACTGATGGCCAATTGGTCAAAGTGGCCGGATTGGTATTGGTGCGCCAGCGCCCTGGAACCGCTGGCGGAGTTTGCTTTATTACGATTGAAGATGAAACGGGGTATTCAAATCTTGTGGTTTTTGAAAAGCTGTTTGAAACCTACCGGAAGGAAATACTGCACACAAGGCTGCTTATGGTCGAAGGCCGTTTGCAGCGTGAAGGCCAGGTGGTGCACGTGATCGTGAGCAAATGTTTTGATTTTACGAAGATGCTGGGCAAATTGGTGCAGCGTGAGATAGATGAATTGCCAGTGTTAACGCTAGCGCGGGGTGATGAAAAAACGGCACCCTATCCTTCACAGAATAAACGCGCACAGGTTCGCGAAGATGCTACGAAAAAAGCATTTCATGAGGGAAGAAATTTTAAATAAGGAGGCAAAGCGTTTGTTCGTGATGATGTGGGAAGAATTATTTATATTACCAGCAAAAAAACATCATGATAACAATCGGCTACTTCAAAAATAAGCCATTACAGGAACGAATATCTGAATTTGAGCTGCAATTCGAGCGCTATTGTAACATCATCATGGGATCTACCATAAACTTCTCATTTTCTGCCATACATGATGTCTTGACAATCTCTTTCCCATTGTTCCCTAATCAGATTGTATTTACTGTGGTGCTAAAAGAGAATGCTACTGAAATCAGTAAAAATGATTTACAAAGTAAATATAACATAGACCTTATCTTTTTGCATCTGCAAAATTTTTCCCGTTTGAATGCCAGCATTAACCTAGATGACAAGCCAAACCATATCAACTACGGACGGCAAGCCATTTTTATTCAGTATGATACGGTCTTATCTTTCCAAGATTTCCTTATGCTGGAAAAAGCTTACGCAAAGACAGTGAATGAGAAATATATTAGTTTTGAAAATGAACAGGAAAGCCCTGCAGGCAACACTATTGATATTGAGATCAACTATGGAGATAATGCTAACATTCACAGGCTAAGAGACTACAAATTCGATGCCTCACTAAAAGAAATACTGACCAGTGAGGATGGCAAAGCAGTGCGTCTTGTATTTATGGACAAATTCCAAAAACAATACGTTAGCCTATCAAACTTCGTTTTAGACGCTGATTTCGCGAATCCTGCTCATTTCGCGCAAGAAGGGAAATTGTAGAATTAAATGCTGGTCTGAAAACTAATAACTATGCTATAGAAGAGCCCGATAGCGTAATGAAATCAAACTTTTTATTTTGTTTGCTTTGATAAAGTGATTTCTTTATTTTTTTGAACCCTTACCACTGAATCTAGCTTTTGGCTAAGGATGACCAATTGTTTTGAAACTTCATCCCTTGCCTTAATTTGATTCTGTATTCCCTTTAAGCTCTGGCGAACCAAGGTACTATCTGCGAATTTCATTACTCGCTCTTCGGACTTTTCAGGTGAGTGGTAAAGAAAGAATATGCATGATATGGCAGTTGTCCATATACCTATTGAGAGCATAAATCTAGATGCCCTTAGAATGTCAGCAGTATTGTCCGCGACGGTCTGGTTGAATGTTGCGCAGTTAATTAATCCTGCAATAATCTCTTTCTTCTGCTTTGATACAGGCGGGCTATCCGGGTAGAAAGTAAACAGGCTATCTATAAATAGGGCTTTCTGTGACTTTATCCCAATACAGCGAAGGGAGATAATAATAGCAAGCACCAGTGTGATTAGCGAGAGAACTACGGTGTATTTGAAGTACCCGCTTATCGCTGTGCTGATAAAATAAACCGAAATCGCTGATATCGCAGAGATGTAAGTTAATAGCTTAAATCCTTTTTCCTCTAGGGCATCGATACGCTTGGTAGACTCATTGTAAAGTTCCATTGCCACTTCTGCTAAGTATTCCTCATCCGCTAAAATGTTTTCAGCTTTGAACTGTTCTTCTGCAGGTTTTGCCGCTTGATGTGGTAGCAAACCATGCAACAAAACTTGGAGGGAACTTTTCAGCCCCTTTATAATGGAGCTGAACTTCTTATCGGGGGCTACATTCGGTGCCAGGTACTTCTTTATTTCGCTCATAATAGGAGTTGATCTATGATCTTTTCAGAAATATTTAGGCCGAGTTCATGCTCAAGCCATGCCCATTCGCCAACAGGATTAATCTCCAGAAATATATAATCGCCATCGGGTGTTTCTATGAGGTCAATGGCAGCATAAACCATTCCCAGGTGAGCCATCAAACGATGCAGACGCCCGATTAGAGCTTGCGGTAGAGTAACGGGCTCATATTTTTTTTCAATTTCTGGCTTTCTCCAATCTACCTCATTCCCAATTTTGGATATCCTCACTGCAAATACCGTCTCGGCAACTATAGTCACCCGCAAATCGTGTTTATTAGGTATTCGCGCCTGAAGAAAAACCGGCGTACTGAAAACATCAGAAAGACCAAGTTTACCAAAATGATCTGCATCCACTTCGGTGGTATAAATAGAATACGCCCGTTCCCCAATCACTTGCAAACCATTTGAAACGGGTTTAATGATCGACCTTTTATTTCCCCGTAAGAACTCCATTGCCTGGGTGAGATTATTGGTTATGAGGGATTTTGGTATTCTTAAACCAATATTTGATGCAACCTTGAGCTGGTAAAGTTTTCGTTCAGCAATATGAGTTGCGAACATAGGATTGATCCATTTAGCTTTGTCTAAAGATAGATATAATCCCTCTAAAAAGTGCTTACGCTCGTTATTGAGGTAAGGAGCGTTCTCATCTCCAGGGGGATTATCATATTTAGATGGTATTCGCTTGAACAGAATCGAATGCACCTTATTTAGAGAATACTCCTGAGTTTGATCACAGCATAGCGAGTGGCCTTCGGGGTCAATCCTAAAGTTAAGCAGGCTGATATCCTCGGAATCAATTCTAAGATAACGATCACATCGCTCAGTGAATTTTTCAATGAGATAACTTACACTGGCATCATCCCTATTGGAGATAAACAGTGTCTTAACCTGCATTTCAGGCATGTTCTGTCGTATCTATGGTTTCGCGAGTTTCAGTTATGAGGCTACGGGCATAGCTTCTACTTTGGAGGCTTTTATTACCTGATTTACCTATTGTATTTTTCTGCTGTTCCCCCTGAGAAAAAAAGCTAGCAGAGGTTAAGGCTGCAACATTGGTAGTTCTAAAGGCCAATATAGGGTTATTTTTTTCAATCATAACTATCTGCATATTCTGAGCTGTCTATTGCTTCACGTGTTTTAGTAATAGTGGTGTGATATAGGCGGCTTTGGGAGATAATATTTCCTTTCGCTACATTTATTGAATCACCAATTTTTAAAGTGTTATTAAACTCACCAGATTGGTTGTAAAACTCGTCGATCCCAGCGTATTCCGAGGCATCTACCGATTCACTTGATCTGGTAATGAGAGTAGTATTTTGCACATCCTTAAAACCGAAGCCGGGATCAGGTAAACATTCAGAGTGCTCCACCCTGAAAAGAAGGATTGGACTATTTTGTTTCATATCATCTACCTGAAGATTCACTGCAATCAATAGTTTCCCTGGTAAGGGTAACAAAAGATCCCCCACTTACCTTATACCATTGACTAGAAAATACCGCTGCAGAATTTACTTCAGGTACATGATCAAGTGAGTTTTGCAAGCTTATAGCTGGCAAACGAAATTTCAAGATAGGATTGGAGTTTTTGATATTCATTGAGCATAAAATTAGAATAGCTAAGATATAAAAATAGAATGGCACTTACCAAATTGATTGTCATTGCATATATTTACCAGTGATTTTAAACCGAAATGTCAATAACTAGTGTAGCACAGGAAGGCAAAGTCGTAATTAATTACACAATCAATTTCTCGGCTGCGATCTTGTTCAGCATGCTTACACCATAATTTTGGCAGGGAAACCCAGATAAGAGATAAACAATGAGCAAAAAGAAGAATATCAACCCAATGTATTTCTCCTATCTGGAGATCGAGAACATCAAATGTTTTGGGGGAAAGCAGATACTTGACCTTAAGAATACTGATGGAACGATATCTCCATGGACAATGATTTTGGGGAACAATGGTTTGGGCAAGACGACTCTACTTAAATGCCTTGCCTGGATGGATACTGCTGAGGAAACCGATGAAGTGAAGAAAAAAGATGCAAAGATTGCCAAAGGGAAAATTGCGGTTAAAGGGGTCATGGACGCTTTGGATAGTGATGCGGAATATGAGCAATTGGCCAGAATCGGCAAATCGGTATTAAGCATGGTAAAAGCGCAATTCGCTATCGGGGTCAAGCTAGGTGAAGCACCAAAAAAACAACAGTTATTGGAATACTCGATTGATATTAAAACTGAAGGTGGCAAGTTGCAGGATGTGATCCCCAAACTTACCGGCGTGAGTGAGTTTAATGCCCCTTATATCTATGGCTACGGCGCCAGCAGACATATGGAGCTTAAAAACTCAGATCGGCTTGAACTAACGGATCCAGTATCCAATCTTTTTTCTGAGTCCGGTGAACTGCTGGATGCCAGTGAGCAATTGCTTTTCCAGGATTATGCGGCCCTACAAGAGAACCCAAAAGGCAAGGAAACTGCCCTGTTACAGAAGATTAAGCAGCTCTTGGTAGATTTGTTGCCAGGTATTGAGCGGCCTGAAGATGTAGTAACATATGCTAAAACACGCGAGGTCAAAATCCGTACGAGAGACGGTGAAGTCCCATTGAATAATCTTAGTCTAGGCTACAAAACGATGGTAGCATGGACAGTGGATTTGGCATTGAAGATGCTGCATCAAAATCCAGATAGTGAAAACCCCTTAGAGGAGCCTGCGATAGTCATAATTGATGAGGTTGACCTTCATCTTCATCCTAAGTGGCAACGTATCATTCAGGAAAAACTGACAAGCACCTTCAAGAAGACTCAGTTTATCTGCACAGCGCATAGTCCATTTATGGCACAATCATCTGAGAATGAAAACCTTTGCGTATTATCACGACAGGAAGGTGGTGTGGTTATTGAAAATGAGCCTCATGTAGTGCGCGGCTGGAGGCTTGGACAGATCGTTACCAGTGAACTGTTTGGGTTAAACACCGACCGGGGGCCGGATGCCGAAAAAGATATTTCCGAGCGCAGGCAACTATTGGATAAACCCAAGCTCAGTACGAATGAGCAAAAACAGCTCAAACAGGTCAGTCAAAAGATCGATAGCCTGCCATCTGATAACCCGGAGGATGATCTTTTGATGGCTAGGATCAGAAAGGCAACAGAAATTTTAGCGTCAAGAGGAATTATTACAGATGATCAAGATTAACAAAGGTGCTGCGCCTCCAGCGCTGGTCAAAGCCAATACCCGTCATAACGCAAGTAACGCCATAAAATACCTTGCCAATAAGGCTAATTACGACAATGGTAATGAAGCCTTTACGTTTACCGCTGCCTACCATTCAAATGCTGTAAAGCTTGCGCTCAATGCAGCCCAGTTTGGAAAATGTGCCTTTTGTGAGGCCAAGTTTGTTAATGATGATGCACATGTTGAACATTTCAGACCAAAGGGCAAGGTTGACCAGTATCCCAGCGGCCCTTCGAGCTACCCTGGTTATTACTGGCTTGCCTATGAATGGTCAAACCTATTGCTCTGCAAGTCAACTACCAATAGTAGCATTAAGCGGAATTTCTTTCCCTTACGTGGCCGGGTGACGAGAAACCTTAACCATTTGGGAACAAATATCGAATCCAGCCTCTTAATTGATCCGGCAGCAGAAGATCCTCGGGACCATATCCGTTTCTATGGCGAAGAAATAAAAGGAATTACTGCCAGGGGCCGCAGGAATATCAGTTTCTTTGACCTAAGAAATGCACAGATTGATGAATCGAGAAGAAAGCACTATCGTGCACTGAAAGCCATCAAAGTCGGCGTAGACGCATTACTCGCTACAGGATCAACGGTAAATGATCCTGATGTTGCAGAGATGATTGCTATTTTAAAGGAATCTGTTCTCCCCAGTGCACAGTTTAGTTCAATGGCAATAGATTTGCTGCAAGGGTGGCCCCATATGGTGTAAGCGCTGAACAGTCAGGAAAATCTATCAATAGATTCATTTCCTTCATGATACACTCTATCCTCCAGTCAACGAAGTCATTTACAACTGTGCCGTTATTGGATTGCTGCATAAGAATATAAAAATCCAAAACCGCTCTAAAGACAAACATGCCGTGCAATACACCACGGACAGGCCGCTGATGTTCTCTCCATGGAGAATAGAAGGTCTTCGTAGACTGGGGATCCACTAACGGTAGATGGGATTCGATCAGGGTAAGCTTGAGGTGCATAGACTCATGAAGAATGGATTCCGAAAGGCGACAAACAAGACTTTCGTTTTGTTCATTACCAATGGATACAAAGATTGAAAATGGCACATCAGGATGGGAATAGCTTATATCGTATTCTGGCTCTGGTTGGGAAAGGAAATGTACAGATTTACAGAGCGTGGCAACACCTTCCGCACAGTCACCGGCTTTCGAGAGTAGCTGCATAGATTGGCTGAACTGCGAAAGCCCATTAAACAGCATAACTTCTTTCCATGAGAGCAGTTCAAGGCCATACTGCTGATAAAAATGACCAAGATTTTCCGTATCCCTTTCCTCGAACCAAATGGTCCGATCTGCTAACGAAAATAGCACCTCTTTTGAGGATTTATCCTTATTTATCCCCGGCGAGATGAACTTGTGCAACAGATAATCCATATCGCTAGATAGGATGCCCTTATTAATCAAGGATTCCATCTTTTGGTCATAAAGTCTGCGGGCAAGTGCAGCCCCCCATAATGGGTTAGGCAAATGAATAAATTCGAGTATTTCCTCCTTCAAAGAATTCACTAAATCTTTATTTAAAAGTATAAACCAGAGTATAGCGGTTAAAATCGTATATCGTTGAAACAGCGTGAAATGATTTGGGCGAGATCTCAAAACCAATTGCTGAGTTATTCAAGGGACTGACCAATGTGGCGATATCTGAGTGATCACGGGAATTTAGCAAGATAAGATACCCTCCGTTATCCTCCTGCCAGCCACTGTTTATCTGTACCACCAAGCGGTGGCTTTCCTCTCCACCTAGGAAATCATTATGAACCCCCATGCGGTATCCATCAATCATCTTATGTACTGTTATCCCAACCAGCTCAAGCCAACCACATTGCATGTGTCTATCAAACTGGGCGGCAATAAAATCTATGGTTGAACGTCCGGTTAACGGGGAGAGAGTGGCAGGAAAATCTGTAGCATGCAACAGACTAAACTCATATTGCGTGTAAAAAGAGGTTTCTGTATACTCCCATGAATTCGTCTCCTCCAGCCAAGCGAGTAAATCCTGGGAGAGTGTACCAGGAAAAAAGTTCGTTAAAAAAAAGTGCTTGAAAGGCGAAACTTCCACCCCGGTAAACTCAGGTCTTAATTCAGTTTTGTCCATTGCTATTATACCATTGTGGAGATCAATTCCCTCATTCCCTGTATCAAGTGGATTTGATCATTACAGTAAATTGATTCATTATCAAAACCATTGTCCTCTTTCCAGCGGTGTAGTATCATCCCACCCCCACAAAGGTTGAGAAATTCACAATTCATACACTTCGAAGCGGTGGGTCTTTGCATTTTTTTGTAGGCTAAAAATTCCTCTGAGCCCAGGAATTGTAGCAGCCCCCGGTCTTTGATGTTTGTCTGTACCGAAAATTGGTCTGCACCGTTATAGGAACTTTTTAGTGTATCATTTTTCATCATTACCCCATCGGTATCGATGATTAAGATCCCAAAATCAGTAATTCCTATCCCCTCCTTTGATACCTGTCCACCCAAAATTACCCTTAACATGTCATCCAATACCCTGATAGGTAATGGGTGTTCATCCTCCAGATAAACTTTTAATAGTCCAAGCATCCATTCCCCGTATTCGGTTGATGAAAATGAGGTTTTACCATCTGGTAGGTTTGTATGGTTTCCATCACGGTACAAAAAATCTACACTTGGCGCATGAAGCTTCTTGAAGAAATAGTATATTTCTGCCGGATTTGAAATAGGGTCAATGACAGCCAATAGTCCGGCATTGAGAAAAGCGCTGTCTTTATGGCCCTGAAGTAGCTTGATCCCTTCGATAACCCGGCTGTGCGTACCCTCATCGCGATGTCCTACACGGTATTTATCGTGGATATTGCTTGGGCCATCTATACTAACAGCGATGCTAACCTTATAGCGGCTGCACGTTTCCATGAATTCTTCGGAAATCAATATGCCATTGGTCTGTAAACTGATTGGGTAGCTTATTGGCAATGCACTCCTTAAAGCCGCGAGTAGATAGCTCAGGCGCGATGGCCCCATCAACAGTGGCTCTCCTCCGTGAAGCACAACACTAAAGACGGATTGCTGAGCCTTTTGAAGCTGTACTAGTTCATTGACAATCGCATCAATAGTCTCAAATGACATGAATTTTGGGAGTTTTTGCCAGTTATCATCCCCCATATTATACACATAACAGTAGGTACAATTAATATTGCATCTACTAGCTACCTTAAGTAGTATGGTATCAATTCTAGTCAAGATATGAAATGACTAACGGCCCCTATTGTGCCTGTTGTGTGTGCGATTATAACCATTTACCAAATATTCGTCATCGAACTTAATCTCATTGATTAATCGCTTGAGCACTGCATTATCCACGCGCTTGACATCGATGGCAAGTTCAACTTTCGTCGATGGTCTATTTTGGTCGTGCAGCAAATTATTGGATTCCATAATGAGTGATAAATTTGAAACAAAGGTATAAAAAATAATAGCCTTAAAAAAAATAAGAAACAAAACACTATTAATCAATCACTTAAAAAAACAAACTGATCACGCAAAAAAATCGATCGACATATAAAACACTCATTTACATTAATTTAATGATAAAAAAAAAATTGCTTAGATTAGAAAATAGAGTTATTAATTCTCATCAAAACAGGTACAATTACCTCTCAAAAACATTCTGCTTATCTGTACCGTCCTGAATTTACTTTTCAAAATGCAAAACTGTGATTTAAAAATTCTGATTTCCTTTAATTATCGGAGTTATTCACTTCACTGCTAATTTCTAAGACTTCAATTATTTGCTACATCTAACTTTAAAAGTTTGCCTTCAAAAAACACAGGTGAGTTTTTGACCATGAGGCGGCATAAAAGATCCCAAAACACTGAAAAACAACAATTAATACAGCAAGGTTCGACACCCTTTCGATCCAAAAATCACGTTTTTTTTTCGCAACAGGGATAACAGTGGATACCGGCAAGCGCATATGGCCTGTAGGCATATGAGCGGATTGACCGGTAAGTTGCCCAGATAAAATTGACATGATGTAAAACAACAAAGGCCACAATGTTTAATATTGCGACAAATAATCCACCCTCTAAAAAGCGAAAAGCTGGCTGGCAGCTCTTGTTTCAGTATACCTTCCAAAAGTATAGATATTATAAACTTATTTAAGGGTTGTTTCCATTCATTTGGCATCTGCCAATTGGGATTTACCGCTTTTTGTGACAAACAATATTTGCAAAAGTAATACAGTGCATCGGCATCTTTTCGCAACAACAATAAATTATCTGGGAATGGTTTCGAAAAGCAGTCGCTGCACCATTCTTTTCCGTTTCCACAGGAATAGTAGAATCCGCTTTTCGCCTGGCTTTCGGTAATCACACGATTGTAATTCTTGAAAGAGCGATCTATCGATTTTTGTTCCCCAATTAAAGTCAAAGAATAGGTTACCATACAGCCCCCAACCCAATTGAAATTTCATATTCCAACCCTCTCCACCAAAGCTATAAAGGTTGTTTTTTTCGTCCCACCATTCGTTATTTTCCTGGTCTTCCATTAATTTGAAAGCCGCACTAAATGGAATTTGCTCAACTCGGGTACTACTTTCTGTCTTTTTTCTAATGGAAAGAAAACAAGTCATTAAATCCCCAGGAGAATTTACGTTTTCAAAAGTAAAAATCTTCGTTTTGATGGTTGTCGCATCGCCTGCTTTCCAGTTTGCGCCTGTTTCACCAGAAGGAGACAAACGGGTCATTCCATATTTTTGTTCTCTAACGCATGGAGCCGAAATCATAAATTGGGCTTTTGTCCTATTTTCATTTTCAACAAAAGACAAAACACTGTTTCCTAAATTCGTTGCTTGTTCGGTAAGAATCCAAATTCCCTTTTTTTGCTTAGGAAAATAAATTCCAATGGCTGGTGTCGACATATCTCCTGTATTCAAATCTATTCGAGATTCTCCAGCCCTATTGTTCAGTCTTGGAATATCGGTAATGACTGTCGGCATATCAACTTTGTAATCTTCCTTTTTAAACAAAGGTGGATAACTGTATTTGAAAACTTCGAATCGATTTCCATTATAAACCGCCGATGGTATGACAACGTAATTATCCGTAGTCCAGTTTTCAAAGCTGAAACCTACTGCCACCCCCGTTGCCGTAGAAGCTCCTTTTGCTAATTTGAAAGTGTGTGAAACGTTTAATCCTTTGCTTGTTGTTCCGCTTTCGATTTTGGTACATGTCCACTGATTATCACTTTCTATTAAAACAGATTTTTCTCCTTTAAAGACAAAATTCGAAGTGTTTTCTATTTTGCTTTGATTGTATTTTAGGATTTGAGCCCTGTATTTCAACTGTGCCGAAACATTAACCGAACTTAATAGAAATAATATTTTTATTGATAATGATACTGTATTCTTCATTTTTTGTTTTTTTAATCAATAACAGTATATTTCAGGAACAGGTATTCCGCAGGTTTATTCATTGAAAATTCAATCTTTCCATCTAGGGTAGCCTTTTTTATAACCGTTTTGCCAGTTTCAACATTGGTGAATGTTACGGTTTTCCCCTTCAAAAACTTAAGCTGGATAACTTTTTTCGACTCCTCATTGTGAAGTTCTCTGAATAACAGCAAATAATTAGCCCTCTTATCACGCTCATTCAGCATCTGAAATCCAGTCCAGCTCTTATTATTCGGTTTGTCTCCAATAGGAAAAGTGTAACAATTAAAGATAGCTTCTCGATGCTTTTTATAGATGGTGATAAAATTCTTTAACTCTTCTTGTTCCTGGATATCTAGATTTTGGGCACTTTGGAAAAAGCAAGGAATAAAAGGTACTCCCATGGCAAAACAATAGGAATGGCTGTGCTGTGGTGCATCGCTACGATCTGGATTAACCCTTTTGGGGTTTTGCAACATCACTTGCAGTTTGTTACTGTTGAAATATTTTGTCATCTCCCAATTATGCATCAACACATTACTAGGAACCATGGTAAGATGAGCAGGAAGGCCTTCCTGAATATTTTGAAAAAAAATACTTCCATATTCTTTGAAATAATACCAGCCATAACGGGGGTCGTCATATTCGGGACATAAGGAGAACTGTGTTTTCATCCAAGCGTGTTTCATCACATCACGGTATTTTTTTATCCTATCTTCATAATCGGTGCGTGTAGCCAAATGGTCAAAATCCGATTTCCATGATACAAATCCTAGTTCATCAATATTTTTATTCAGCTCTTCGGTTGTAGAAAATTTTGCGGTTACCCACAGTCCCATACGAACTCTATTCTTATCCGCAGCGTCTTTGATATCTTTCCAGCCGTTGGTATATTTGGGAGAAAAGTTTTTGGCACCTGGTCCTCCTCCGCTTTTTTGCCAGCCATCGTCAATTTGCATTACATCAATACCGAGTTTAGCAACAGCTGGGATTTCTTTCAAAACAAAGTCTTTTTCAGTAAATTGAGCTCCAAGTGGATTGGCCGGTCCCCAAGTATTACTGAGAATAAACAGATCCCTTTCAGGAAATACTGGATACCGAGCTCTATCAAACTGTTTCAATGCCAATTGCATACCATCATTACCTTGCGACCAAACAATTGTCCATGTTGCCCAACACTCTCTAAAACGATCACTAAGCACTTCAGCTGGATTGAGACCCCAACCACTTACCGATACGCCATTTGGCCCACTATAGAAACTTCCGGTGTTATGCGCGGCTTGGTTTACGGTTTTCGGCGACTCTTTAACAATACAAACTCCATTTTGACCATTATTGTACTCGACACTCATTCCACTAGCCCAATTGATATCTTCAGTAAGAAACAAAGGAAAGCCCGTAACTACTTTTTCTTCCAACATGTTGCGGCTTGAGTCATATCTTCCACCGGGATTATTATAATATCCCCAGTATCTCCTTGAGTTTTCTACTGAGAAGTTGAGTGGCAGATATTCTGCTCTTGCCCCCGGAACCGCCATTTTAAGCCCATAATCGGTTCTTTCGCTTTCTGCAGTTCTTATTTTTTCAGGATTATATCCACTCAGAGCCTTAACTCTTAATTGTGTACGAATACCGGGTGCATTTGGAAATACCCATATTACATGTTCAAAAACAAGGCCAGCATTGGCATATTTAATGGTAGATATAACTTCCAGATATTTCGAAGAGAACCCACTGTCGTTAGCTTCTTTTACGTTGATATCAATCAACTCTCCAGCTGAAGTATCAGTGATGGCTCCTGGCAAGTCCCAATCACATTTCAGTTTGGCTTTTGCCATCGCATATTCCTTCCCCGTAAGCTGGTTTTTTAGGCTTGTACTTAACAAACCAGAACCTGTCCATTGCCAACTTCTTTCTATTTTACCCGTTGAAACAACAATTTTATCTTTAGTGTAAACAACACTGGCATTTAATAAATTTACTTTTTTTTGTATTTGCCCTTTTGAACAAATACTTACCAGCAAGCATAATGCGAGCGTAAATGTTTTTTGCATATATAAATTTTTACCATTGACCATCAACTGTGGGATTGCCTTTTTACCTTTTTAAAATTCTTGCTACTTCAAAACAGGATAAACTTGTATTCTGTGTTTACCTGACGTTTTAATTTCAAATGGCCCTGGCGAAGGATTTTGCTCATTCCGCTTATTTCCAAAATAGTCAACATTAATTTTTAGTGGAGAACCATCACCATTTTCAAAAGGTAAGCCAGTAACAATAGCTTTTGTTAATGAACTAGTTGTTACCAAATTTCTTTTTTGTTGAGATAACCAATTTTTATCCATCGCTATTTCTAAATAAATTTTACCTCCCTCCATTATCAGTCTTGCTCCTGCATCAAAATTTTTGTTTTCTATAAAATTCTTTTCTACAGCTTCAATAACAGGCATTTTATTTATCTTTTCCTTTTCTTGCTCAGTTACTTTACCTAAATCTCGTTCTCGAGAACCAGAAATTGCATTTTGTGCACCTTTTGTATATACATTGCCATTAAAGATTACAGGTAAAATATTCTTTTTATACAAGCTTGCATCACTTCCTTTCACAAATAAATTGTTAATGAATTGAACATCTCCTGCTGGGTTATCAAGCAATCCATCAACATAAGTTGAATGTGGTTTAAGATAAGGAGTTAAACGACTGTCATAATATTTAACATCCAATATTCCTGCAAATAAATTATGTGTAAATGCAATCCCACTTGAAACAGCCAATAGATTTTTTTTTGAAAGAAAAATATTGTTACTCAAAAGCGTTGGTCCATGGTTTACTTCTAAGTAAATATCGAGGTCGTTATCATGCAACAAATTATTTTTAATCTGCGCCCCTTGGCCCATCCAATCTAGCCATATACCCAACTTGGAATTATAAATATGATTATTTTGAACCTGTACGTCTACTCCACCATGAAATTTAATAGCACCCATTTCTGCACCACCAAACAATTTTCGTACATGAATATCATGAATAGTATTATCTTCCACAATGCTGTAAGCACAACCCAAGCTGCCAACAATTCCAGCTTGTTCACAATAAGCAACTGCATTCTTGCGCACGAGATGTCCACCTATGGTTCCTTTGTTCCAACCAAACTTCAAGGCCCTATTAATGGTACCTACATACCCCATTGATGACTCGCTATCTTTGTTATCAAGAGCATCATCGTATTTACCCAATGCGATTCCAACACATTTAGAATATTGGATGGTATTGTTTTCGATAATCCAGCCCCTGCTCCAGTTGGTACCAATCAATCCCATTTGTTCTGCCGTTGGAGGCGCCCAATTGGTTGCCGCCTGTTCCATTATAAAACCGCGAACGGTTATAAAATTGGTAAATAATCTCTCTGGATAGAAAACTTTCTGACGTACGTTGATTTCAACCATTTCTTTATTTGGATCGACGTTTTTAAACTGTGCCCATATAGTAGTTGTGGTGCTATCAACATTGGCCCACCAAAGCGAGCCTTTTTCACTTATAGGTTTTACTGCATCTTCTTTGGTCAATGCCTCCATTAACCAATCACCGTTAAGATATACCGCTCCAGTATGAAATGTACTTCCTTTCGGAGGCCAGTACCAAGCACCACGGATTAAATCGCTATAAGGATTAAATTTTCCGAAAAAACTGTTCGGTATTTTTACTACCCAAGTATCGTTTTCTGTTTTCTTCCAACCTTTTATTATTTCAGAGCCTTTAATTTCTACTTTCTCGCCTTTGGCTGCTTGGTAAGTAATCCGTTCGTTTTCAGAATTACCTCCACGAGGTGGTGTAATTTGTTCTCTATAAACTCCAGTATGAACAGTGATTACATCACCGGACATTGCCACATTAGCTGCAGCTGAAATTGTTTTAAAGGGTTGAATATTACTCCCCTTATTAGAATCACTACCGTTTACTGATACATGATATTCCTTATAACGGGATTTATTATTGAAGCCAGGATTATTTTGGGCATATATACTGCCGCTAATTAGGCCTAACAAAACAAAAAGGAAAACTTTTCTCATGTAATTATTCATTTAAAATTATGATTGTTACTTATTTAAACTAGCGTTTTGCACTAAAAGTAACCGAGTTCAATTCCTAAATTTGACACTCTGATTTCGTTTCCATATCAAACACAACCTATTTTGTTGTTTTTACACCCAATTCTGCAACAGTGATATAATTCCCATCGACACTGCTTGTCCCGATGAATTTTAAATATCTGGCTTTTACTTGTACTTGCAAAGCGATGTTTTGCTCAACCGGATTGCTTTTCAAATTAGAAAATTCTCCTTCAGCAACTGTTGTCCAAGTTGTATTATCCATACTTGTTTGCCATTGGTAATTTTTTACAATTCCACCAGTTCCGTTCTGACGGGGCAAATAGGACAAGGAAACGATTGTCATTTCTTTTCCCATATCGATAATAATTGACTGTGGTAAAGTTGTTGCTGACGCATGACCAGAAGTACTCCAAACTGTTTCCGTATCTTCATCAATGGCATTTGATGATTTTTCTTTTTCTTGGTTTTCAAAAGTTGCACTAATTACTTTCCAGTCTTTTTTACAAACATTAAACGATTGAATTGCGGTTTCACCAGACTTCATATTTGTTCCAAATGATTTGGCTTTCACATCACCTGAAGCCAAAAATGAAAATGCGCTTCCATAAACCGGAGATTGTACAGTAGGCTCAGTTCCGTCAATTGTATAATGTATTTTGTTGACTGGCACTTCCGTGGAAATAGAAACCATTCCATCCTTGTCTCTTTTTATTTTTGGAACTGCTAATTGTTCAGGTTCTTTAAACACTCCCACATCGCTTAAAGCAATACAAACAGGTGATTCTTCGATACGAATCCTTAATTTTGAAGTCGAAATGTAATTTTGCAAGCGAACCAATCGGTTTCCACCAATGCTAGTAGCCTCCCCTACTTTTTTCCAATTTCCATCGGTAAAAGCATCAATTTCAATTTTCTCAATGCGTTGACCTAGTTTGATGTTTTCTCTCAGGCGGATAACATTAAACGTTTGTTCTTTTTTCCATTCCAAAGTGATGAAAGCTTTCTTCACTTCATCACTTGTTGCCCAGTAAGAGTAACGGTCTTCATCAGTCAGATTTTTGGTTCCAAAAGACTGATAATCACCACCTCTAACTTCCGAAGCTGTGATTACTGCCGATTTCGCAAGGTTGTTAGCAAACAATTGTTTTAAGAAATCGCCAAAATCCTTTAACGCTTTTACATCATTTTGATGCAGCAAACCTGTCGTATCTGGTGCAAGTCCTAAATCTAAACAACCACCTCTTCCAACGGTTTTACAATAAATATCAAATAATTTTGAAACGGATTTTACCTGATCGTCTTCATTAGTATGGTAAAACCATCCTTTTCTTAACGGAACATCACATTCGGCAGGTTTCCAAAACTGACCGTTTCTTGTTCCCTCCGGTGATTTTTTTGTATTAGTTTCTCCGGGTGCGGCTTTTGTTTTTCCCGCTACTGGCTCAGGATTAAAAGTTGCCCAAGATGTTTCATTAGCAAAACCTTTTTCATTTCCTACCCAACGAACATCACCATTATCAGCGAAAATAACGGCTCCAGGTTGCATTTTTCTAGAAATACCCCAAGTGCTGTCCCATCCGTAATAAGTAGAACGGTCAATATTTCTTTTTTCATTTTTACCGCCATAATAACCGTCGCCGCCATTGGCACCGTCAAACCAGGTGATGAATAATTTTCCGTAATTCGAATACAATTCTCTCAATTGAGTACGATATTTATCTACATATGCTGGTTTTCCATAAGCTTCATTATTTCTGTCCCAAGGCGAGCAATAAAGTCCAAATTGCATTCCAGCATTGCGAGTTGCAACTTCAAATTCTTTCACCATATCGCCTTTTCCGTTTCTAAAAGGACTCTTGCTAATATTGTAAGGCGTAGTTTTCGTCGGCCACAAACAAAATCCGTCATGATGTTTGGCAACTAGAATGACTCCTTTGAATCCACCGCTTTTTGCAGCATTCACAATTTGATTCGCATCAAATTTTAATGGATTGAAAATTTGTGGATTGGCATCTCCATAACCCCATTCTTTGTTTTGAAAAGTAGTAGGTGTAAAATGAACAAGAACATATTGTTCCAATTCTTGCCAACGCAAATGCGGTTCGCTGGGCAAAACTCCATACGGTGATGGCGAACTTACTTTTTGAGCGGTCACTGACAAAAACATCAAGCATCCCAAAATTGTTAAGATTTGTTTTTTCATTTTAAATGAGTTAAAAAAATAATAAACCACCAAATCTATTTAAAGTACGAGATTGTGATTTTTCGCCATGAATAATTCAGTTATTAATTAGAAAAGCTAAATTTATTTTATTTCCACATCAATTACGTTTGGCATTACAGTCCTTTGAGCTGCAGATACACAAACAGTTAATATACCATCCTTAACAGTGTATTTAACTTTATCTTTAGAACCCAACAATGAAACGTTTTTGATGTCTCGTTTTGTTTTGAATTCAACTTTTTCGTCCGTTAACGGTGCTTTTTCATTTTTCTGAACTACAAAAAGATAGCGATGACCTTTACTTGCTGTTGCCGAAACTGAAGCCGATTCAGAAGCATCGAGTGCTTTTGTTCCTTTGATCGAAGTACCATTTATTTTCATCCATTGTGCAAAATCCTTCAATTGGTTATAGGCACCACTTGTAAGAATACCGTCTTTGGTTGGACCATAATTCAATAACAAATTAGTATTCACAGCCCTGCTTTTAATCAAATAGTCTATTAAAAACGCACTTGATTTCATCGGCTTGTTTGTATAGCCCCAATCCCAACCCGTACTGGTGACACAAAGTTCAGCCCATCCATCCTGTTTGGTGGTTGGCAACGCTCTCTCTTGTTCAAAGGTTTTATAATCGCCGTAACCATAAAACCTAGGGCTAACAACAATACCCGGTTGCAATTGGTGAATTTGATCCATGCTAATACATTCTTCCCAAGCTTTGTTTCCATCTGGAATGTTGGGTCCTCCATCGAACCAGATCATGTCAATTTTCCCATAATTGGTGAGTAGCTCTTTAACCTGCCCTTTTACATAGGCGGCTATTTTTTTATAATGTGCTTGCTTTTCGGCCTCTGTTTTCACAGTGGTTCTTGCTTGTAAATTGGCATCTAATTCAGGAACAATGCCTGGATACATACTGCTTAATTTATAATACATGAAATTTTGGAAATCTCCATTTTCACGCCAGTCTGGACCTGAATAATACAAACCCACCTTCAAGCGATATTCTCTACAAGCAGCCACAAATTCTTTGACTAGGTCGCGTCCTCCCATGTAATTTTTAGTACTGAAACTTCCATAAGCACTTGGCCACATAGCAAAACCGTCGTGGTGTCTTGTCGTCAAAACGGCATAGGTCATACCGGCTTCTTTGGCCGCTTTTATCCATTTTCTGGGGTCGTAGCTTTTTGGATTAAAATCTTTTGCCAAATCCCAATACTGAACAGGTGTAACACAGTTATTGGTTGTTTCACAAGGTGCTCCTTTGGTATAATTTTTGGAATCCATTATCTTTTTCACTTCGATGGGATCCAGCCTATCATTGGCGCCCCGCCACCCAATTTGCGTACCCTGCATCATTGGCCATGATAGATCTATTTCTTTTACGGAAGCGATACTCCAATGGATAAACAAACCGAAACCCGCATCGGGAAACCATTGCGCACCAGGATTGGTTGTATGGCTGTATGTACCGCTTTTATCTTCTTTGATACCGAGTTGGGCATGTTGCATTTTAACCTGGTCATTTTCCTTCTCTTGAGCGAAAATTGGAGATGAAATGATGCCCAATAGTAAGCACGCAATCAATTTTCTGGTTGTAAATTGTTTTTTCATTAATTATCCTTTTTAATCTACTTTAATTATTTTCTGCATTTTTAAAGTCTTGCCTTTGGCACTAGTTACCTTAACTAAATAGACTCCTGTAACCAGTCTAGATACATCTAATTCGGTATTGCTACTTTCCATTTTTTTATTCAAGAACATTCGTCCAATTATATTAAATACCGCTACTTCATAAGGACCACTATATCCTTTAATATTAATATTCAATATATCTTTTACAGGATTTGGATAGATCTGCACACTAGCATCAGCAAGACCGTCAACTTTAATGTTGGATATGCCTATTGCACTAACACTTTTATTAGTTGAATTATTATCGGCTAAATTTGAACTTTGAGATGAGTTCATTGCCATTGATGAGGTTTGAGATAAAACAAGTTGTGGCCGAAGTGTTGGGTCGGTAGTTTCTTTTGAACGGAACGTCACGTCGGCTCCTGCGCCCAAAAGTGTTGTAACCACACGAAGTGACAATGTTTTATCTCCCGAAAGTTCCGCCAATGCTTGACTACTAATATTCCATTCAGCCCATCCCGAGGCTTGACCATTAATGGTTGCCAACAAAGTACTTGATACAGGTTTATTGCTCCAGTTAACGCCTGTTTCCGTCCAAGAATCTGTCGGTACATAATACACCTTAAAAGTACTAGATGCTACATTGGTACCAGCGCCAGCGATGCTCAATCGCAAGGTGGCAATATCAAAATTATTTACACCGTTTAGGTCAAATTTCAGGTAAGTTTCCCTGTTATAGCTCGTATTAACTCCATCATATTTAGCCACTAATGTGTTAACTGTACCAAAATTGGTTGTCGAATAACTACCATCTCTTACATAAGAATCTGCTACAGCAGAAATTGTTGCATCTACATTAATATTAATTATTTCTGAAGTGGTAGAGCCACCGCTGTTATCTGTAGCAACCGCAGTAATTGAATACTTACCTGCTGGCACATTACTCCAACTGAAAATGTAAGGTGTCGTCAAATCCTCACCCAACTTGGTAGTTCCTTGAAAAAATTCAACTTTACTGATTGTTCCGTCAACATCGGCAGCATCGGCTGTAATGTTAAATGTTGCTGGAGCAGATGTCAATGTATTGTTTACAGGGGAAGTTACAGACACTGTGGGTAATTGATTTTTTATTAACAAAAGTTGTGGACGAAGGGTTGTGTTGGTGGCTTCCCTCGAATTAAATGTCACGTCGGCTGGTGAGCTCAAAAGTGTTGTAACTATACGAAGTGACAATATTTTATCACCCGAAAGTTCTGCCAATGCCTGACTGCTTATATTCCATACAGCCCATCCAGAGCTTTTACCATTTATAGTTGCCAACAACGTACTTGATGCAGGCTTGTTGTTCCAAGTAACACCAGTTTCTGTCCAAGTATCTGTAGGAACATAATACACTTGCCAAGTGGTTGAAGCCACATTCGGACCGGCACCAGCAATGTTCAATCGCACGGAGGCAGTATCAAAACTATTTATGCCGTTAAGGTCAAATTTCAAGTAAATCTCCCTGTTATATCCAGTATTAACACCATCATATTTAGCTACTAACGTACTCATTGTACCAAAATTGAGATTTCCTGAGCTTCCATCACGTACCAAAGCATCTGCCACAGGAGTTAATACAACAATTGAGGATGTAACTTGTAAAGGCTGGCTTACACTTGTTGCTGCAGAATAATTACTATCACCCGCCTGACTTGCTGTAATGGTGCATGTACCAACTCCAACTATATGTATTTTACCACTAACTATGGTGGCAACATTTGGATCAGAAGTAGTATACGTAATAGGTAAACCCGAATCTGAAGTAGCAGTTAAAGTAATATCTGGACTACCATTGAATACGTTTGATAGCGGATTAAATGTTATTGTTTGGGGTAGTATAGCTGCTCCAAATAGAATTTGCTGAATTGTTTGGGGTTGAACTGAAGAACCGGGTATCCAATTCGTACCACCGTACTCGTAAGCCCCTGCATCTGGAGCTGTTCCAACAAAACCATCTGTTATTCCTGGAATTGCAACACCATAGCCTACTGCCGGTGATGTTGATTGTAATGTAAAATCGTAATTAGCTACATTAGTAAATAAAGGCGCAGTGGTAACGAGATTATTACTAGCGGTAGAATATACATTCCATGGCTTATCTGAGAGATTATTACGTACTCGTTGATTTTCAATGTTAGTTCCAGCAACCCCCCAAGCACCCATACTATTTGTACATGACCAAGCTGTATTATTGTAAATTTCGTGATTTACTGCAGGCATATTGGTACGTAAAGCCGTTACCGCATTCCATATCAGATTGTGGTGCACCACAAATAGCGAATCACCATTATCCAGATAAATTCCCTCACCTAAGTTCTCCGCATGATTATCATGTACCCAGTTATAGGCTATTTGAGCGCCGTGGCCATTTGTACCATAGGTATACGTAATTCCTAAATCTGAAGTAATATACCCTGCGTCAGAAATGTTATTATATGTAATATTTGTATTAGGGCTAATTCGATGTACGATTGAAGATCGCCCTGCATTACGTAATGTAGAATGCGTAATGTTGTGACCAGTTCCGATGACATTGATTGGAGCATTATCGTTACCTATCCAATCACAATCCTCCACCAAAGAATTATCAACTGTATTGTTTGTCCCGCCAATACTTATTCCATCACCCCAACTGTGAGCGATGTATGAGTTCTTAACAATATTGTTGGTTCCCGAAACAGACACACCTTTGTTTTCCCATAAACTAAAGGTGGTTCTTTGGAAACCATATTTAAAATTTTTATTATACGGGGTTGGGTATAATATATTTACTCCGTCAATAGTACAATTTGAAGAATTCTCCATCTTAATACTTGCAAACAGGAAATTTATGCCAACGATATTTATGTTTGATTTAGAGGACAAATCAAAACCATTGATACGTTTTCTGGCCTGTATGTTTAATTGAGGCAATTTTGAAGGATCCTGAGGGTAATAGTATAAGGTATCATTTTGCCAATGCCATTCGTTAACAGCATCAAGAGCATTGATATGGTTGGTGATAAATCCTTTACCACTACCAATATAATTGGCTGAATACGTAGTAGGCCATGCCGATGAACGGCTTACACAATGCACTGAACTACCGCTGGATGCATCGATTATCCCGTTAACAGACACCCATTTTTTGGCTACAACCCCTAAAAAAGTGGCCCCTTTCCAATAATTTGACGAAGAACTTAATCCCGTAATTGTAGCATTTCCACTAGCATCAATACTAACTGGTGCCCAACTTGCATTGCTTAAATTATTGCCATCTGAATTTGGATAGCGAGCCTCTTGTCCCAGGGCATTATTTACGCACAGTTGAGTTACAGCACCAGGCACATACGCTTTATAAATTCCGTTTTTATAAAGTTGCCAATTTTTCACAGAGTCGGTCCCCATTATGACCACCTTGTCATTATTATATTTTGTAAAAGTTATTCCAGAATTTAAAGGAGTAACAGTTTCGCGGTATACTCCACGCATGATATAACATACATCACCAGCTTGGGCAACCGAAGCCGCTTTACTGATTGTCTTGAACGGAGTGGTAGTGGATGTTCCTGAGTTCGCATCACTTCCTGTAGGAGAAACATAGTAAGAGGAAGAAAAAGTAGTCTTTTTCTTGAGCGAACTGACTTGTTGTGACTTAACTTTTGTATTAGGTTTTAATTTATTAGCATTTCCATTTATTGAAATGGATGTTGTTTTTGCATGAACCAGCGTAAAGCTTATAAAGCAAAATACCATTGAAAATAAAATTCTCTTCATAATTGAAATAAATTAATAATTTTTAAAATCAGTTGTTGGTCTCCATACTTGTATTGTTTCATAAGGTTTGCAATGAAGCTTATGAAACAATGTAACCTTGTGCGTAACTACATACTTCTGATGCAGCAGCCTTTTCTATCCTAATTAGTGTCTATTCTTTATGTCCCCTGTCTTTTCTTTTATTTTTAACTACAACAGTCGATCCTGCATATTCATTTTGAGGAAAATCAACCTTAAACTCAGCTGTTAATCTACTTACTGTATTAGAAATATTTAGTGTCGCTGTTTTTTCCTTGTACAGTGGATCAGCCATCGATATGATACGTTTTCCATTAAGGTTCTTTATCATCAAAATACAAGGCTTGTCCACTTTAACTTTTGTTGATGCCACCATTATAAAACCTGGTTCATAAAAAACAACCTGCAGCATATCCAAGGGCTTATGGTAAACGGCTTGCATGGCTGGGTTATTAGCTATGATTTCGAGTTGATCGGCTTTAAACCTTTTCATTTCGTTCGCACTATTTATCCCTGGAAGGACGATATAGGCATATTCGGCATTCTTCGGTTTTGAACCATGGTCAAGCCAAAGTTTAAATACATTGCCGGCGATCTCATTTTTGGAGTAAGAATTATTAATCTGATACCAATTTCCTTTTTGCACATTTGTGCTCAATTTGATATCTCCACCTTGTGGAAAATAATAACCCACATTATCATGTAAAAACCAAGCACTTGATTTTTCTTTAAATGTTATTGTTTTACCTTTTCCTATCGGGTCATCAGCTAATGAGCTTTCCGTACCCCCTTTTAACCAGCACTGGTTAATACTTGTGGTAATATGCTCTGGCTTACCACTTTTAATGCCTGTTCCCAAGCACACAATCTCATTATCGAAAAAGAACCAGGCTTTTTTGGCCTGAAGGTTATCAAAATTAAGCACATGGCCGCTTGCCCCATATACCCCATCGCTTACTCCTCCAGCAAAATCATTAAGCCCCGGCACGCCCCAGGATAATGTCTCAACTTTATCGGTTGCATAATCCCTGCTGGTTATGCCCGGTATCTTGTCCCATTCCCAAATGGGCATGATGTTATAATATTCCCCACCGTTAAGTTGGATATTGGTCGCTCCATTGGATATATATCGGCCCAACAAATTCTCTTTATTCCCTGTTTCACAACGTATGGTACGTGCACTTGCCATGCGCACGTTAAAGGAATAAGCTGGTCGTGTATGCAAAGTATAATCGGAACTAAAATATTGGTTGTGTGTATTTGTAACCTTGTAAGATGATGATGCTATTCCGCTGATTCGAGCAATGGCATTGTCCCATTCCGTAGCGTTCTTCGGATCAACCGCTTTTACAACCACTAACTGGTTCTTTACGGCACTCATGTCTAACACATTGGGACGGCTTATTCCACGTCCTCCAACGCTAAAATCAGCGTATTTACCACGGATGGTCTTCAGATAAGTGTCTTTTAAAAATTTGGATAAAAGGGCAACCTTATCTGCACTCAGCCCGTAGGGCGTACCACTTACGTAACTGGCCACTTTAAAAACACCGTTTATAAATACCGTACCATAACCCCCAATATACAATTGCAGTCCATGCTGCATATACGAGTTATCGTACTGCAAGCCCTCTTTTTTATATACCTGAACAACGGGACTAAAAAATTCCTTCAGGGAATAGCTCAGCAAGGCCTCATCTTCGGTTATTAAGGCCCTATAAAAATAATGCTGTGAAATATCTGTTTTATTGGATCCGGTCCATTTTTCAGGATCACCCTGTTTCATCCTTTCGATCAGTTTTCCTAGCAGTTCTTTGTCGATTTTCTTATCGCCATAGCGCATCATGACCAGCGATTCACCTATGGATTGAGGTGTAGAGATTTGATTCCACCACCAATTATCACTTTCTGGATTTGCATCATACCAATATTGCAATGCTTTACTGATGTGTCTAAAAATTTTCTCATCGGCATAATAGCTGTTGCCTTTTGAGATATAAGCTTTAATAAGTGTTTGTAGTCTTACCAAATGTTCAGCGGGAAGCCAAACAGTAAATGTTCTAACCTTATAATCAATATCTGGCCAGCTTCCATCTGGTTTTATAGCAGCTATATTTTTGGCTACTAACTTATTGTCAGGTAAACTAATGGTTAAATCCTTCACTATTCTATCCGTAATCGTTCGAGAAGCTTGGCTATTGTTCGATTGGGAAAAAACGGGATTGTTGCCTACCATAAGACAAAAAACGAACAGTAGGACTGGCAAAAGATGGTGGCTATTGCATTTACCCTTCATAAAATGAACTATTACAGGTGCCATTTTTTGTATCTTAATAAGGCTTCCAAGAAATAATAATCGGCATAGGTTAACGGGACGTCTATCTCATTGTTACCTGGAATTGTTCCAACGCTATGCAGCAAGAGATAACCCCCATTGGTACCTTCCTTTGCCCTGTAAGTAGAACTTGATAGTGATTTCAATATCGTTTCGGCAACATCGATGTAGTTCTTTTTTTCATTCCCAGTAGTGTACTGTCCGAGCTCCAACAGGGCCGATGCCAGCAATGAGGCAGAGGATACATCACGAAGGGCATTCGGTATTCCGGGTGCGTTAAAGTCCCAATATGGCACCTTGTCCTTTGGTAAATTTGGATGGTTAAGTATGAATTTGGCAATGTTCTGGGCCTGCTTTAGATAAGCCGGATTTTTTGTAAAGCGGTACATCATGGTATAACCATAGAAACCCCAGGCTTGTCCACGGCTCCAAGCACTCTCATCTGCAGCTCCTTGATGGGTAACTTTTTTATGAATTTTTCCAGTACTGAAATCATAATCCACCACGTGGTAACTACTGTAATCTGGGCGGAAATGATTTTTGAGCGTAGTATTGGCATGGTTTCTGGCAACTTCAGCAAAACTTTTATCGGTGCTGTTCTGGCTGGCCCATTCCAACATTTCCAGGTTCATCATGTTGTCAATGATGACAGGGCCGATGAAGCCATCCCTATTCCCCGGATTGGCGTCCCATGATTGGATTACCTTGGTACTTGGACGGTAACGGGTTAGCAGTGATTTTGATGATTGAACAATGATGTCCTTATACGATGGGTTTTTAAAAAGACGGTAGGCGTTCCCGTAACTGCAGTACATCATGAAGCCCAGGTCGTGGTTCCCCGTATAGTTTTTCACTGGTTCCAAAAGAGCAAGGCGTTTATTGGCATGTTTTAAGATAACTGGATTTTTGGTGTATTCATAGATATAGAGCAGGGAGCCAGGATAAAAACCGCTGCACCACCAGTAGATATCGCTGCTTTTATTGCGGTTTTTTTCAAACGTTCTAGGCAGGGAATCCTTTGGCGTGTTCTTTTCCAAAAGCTGGTATTGTTTTACAGCAAGTTCAAAGTTATTGGCAATTAATTTTTTCATGGCCAAACTGTTCTTCGTTTTTTGGGCCATACTGCCAAGGCTAGAAAAGCAAAGGAAGAGGAGAATAATTTTTTTCATCAGTATATAGTTTGTTTTTTAGTGGTAATGAAGCTATCATAAGTTTTGTTCATTGAGTTTTGTAAGTGTAAACTCATGATGGTTTCATTTTTAAAATTTATATTTGGTTAGTTGATTTGCAATAAATCCTGTTTCAGGAGGATGGAATTGTTGGTTTTAATTATTGTTTTACAAAATTCAGGAACAAGACATCATTTTCATTGATATTAACAGCCTTGCTATACTTCCCATTGGAATTAATAATAATTTTCTCTGTGGCAATCGGCGCACCATTGTTCTTTTGTTTCAAGGTATTTACTTGTTGCGGGCTAAGTCCATGTGGTTTATTCATCGCTAAATAGCCTGTGTAAACATCATTTACTTTATATCCTACTTTGTAGATTTCCAAGGTATACTTTCCTTTTTGGAGACCAGCTACTTCAACTTTCACAGTCCCCTTTGGTTTGGATGGCAGATCTCTGTTATAATATTGCTGGTTATTAACCGAATCGCCGGGATGGGTATTGGTAAAATCCCAAAATAGTAATTGCACATCTCCTTTGTTATTTTTGGTTGCCCATGATTTTTTGTCAGCATTCTCAAGTTCCGTTGCCCCTAGCTTGTTCAAGAAAGAATAGGAGAAAAAAGATGGTTTCTTTATTCCCTGTGTGTTCACCAATCCGAAGCCGCCGTGAAAAGGGGTAAATCGTGGGCCAGCTTCCTCAAAAATATCGGTAAATACCCAATAGGACATGGAATTTGCCGCATTGCCTACTTGCTTGAGTTTTTGAAGAATAAAAGCCGCCGAATGATAACTGTCGTGAATGGGGTCGGTTGGAGTTGGTGATGTACTCCATTCGGTATAGTGCAATTCCAGGTTAGGCATTGCCGAGCTTGCAATTTGATTTCGCGATTTAATCACATACCTGCTAATGCTTTCTTCGTCTTGACTCAAAATGTGTCCTTTAGTCCCGAATTCATCTACAAACCCGTGCTTAGTCGCATAAGAATGTGTTGAAATGAAATCTATCGGAACATTGTTCTCCTTGCAAAATGCGATTGTTTCAGGTACCCAGTTCGCACCGGCAGTTCCAGGACCTCCCACTTTATAAGCTGGATTTACGCTTTTAACGGCTCTAGCTGAATACTCGTACAATTTAAAATATTCCGCTTGAGTTCCTTTCCAAAAAATATTTTCCAAATTGGGTTCATTCCAAACCTCAAAATACCAGGTCTTTACCTCTTCTGCGCCATAACGTTCCGTAAAGTGTTGTGTTAGGCTACGAATAAGGTCTTCCCATTTTTTATAATCTTTCGGGGGTGTTATATTTCCTTTCCACCAAAAAATGGTCTGGCTTCCACTGGCCAATGCCGAGGGCATGAATCCCAATTCTACAAAAGGTTTCACTTTGATGCTCAACAGAAAATCAAACAAAGCATCTATGTATTGGTAATTGTATTCGGGATTTCCTTTTTTATCTTCACGATAAACCCCCATGTCATCGGTCAACAAACCATGCATCCGAATGTATTTAAAATCACATTCTTTTTTTACCAAAGCCAGTTGTTGCTGCCAGTCTGCCCGCAATCCCTCATTGGCTCTTCCTGCCCCAATACATTCTTTAAACATGGTATTGAGCTTTCCAATCGATTTATTATAATCAATTTTTATCATTCTATCTGCAATGATTTTTTTATTAGTGTGGTCATTTTGACCTAACAGTTTAACACTAGTTAGACATAGCGAAATAATTAATACTGCAAAATATTTTTTCATGCTTTTTTATTTTATAACTTTTCGTTACACACTGTTTTACCTATTAACAAAAGCCAGAATTAGTTTTGGCTTATTGAAGATTATTTAAGATGTCTTGCAATTTTTTAGGCATACTTTTTTTTAGCTTTTCCCTATTCTTGCTTTTATTCCATTCATTTAAAAATGTAGGTAGGCTACTGTCTGTAGTAAAATGGTTATCCCTTGCGGTAACTAGACTATCGGCATTGGGCAAGTCACTTACCGTTCTAAAATAATTCTTATGCTGCAATGGAATGGTGAAATTTCCAACAGTATTACCGATAAAAGAATTGGTGTTCACATATATCCGTTCTTCTTTCATGAAATTTGCGAGTTCTGGATAGTGGGCAAGATAAACGCTGGGTATGGAGCCCTCCTTTGAATATTTTTCTTTCCACTGTTTTGCAAAATAATCTGCATAGCGTTTCTTACCCCAGGTTGTAAAATGAAAACTCATTTCGAAGGTTTCACTACAATCTAAAAATATATTGTTCTGAACAACAATTTGAGAACCGGTATTGGTAAATACGGCGATAACCTGGTTACCTGGATTGCCAATCTTATAGAAAAGGTTATGGTCTACCAACCACCCTGCGGTTCCCTCATCGGCATAAACGCCGTGAACATGCTTATCCAGCAAACCGATGTCATGAAAGTAATTGCCCCTGATCACCTGCCCACGCATGAGCTGATTGGCACCCAGAAAACCGTAGATGGCACCAAAATCCTTAAACTCGTACAAAATGTCGTGAATTTCATTGCCTTCGATCAAATGATCATTTCCTGAGATGGTGATGGCGCCATGTGGGGCATCAAACAGCTTGTTTTTTATCACACTGTTTCCAACGCCCGCCAATGCAATGGCTGGGGTGTACACCCTATTGTAATAGGCCCAATCATGTATCTGACAATATTGTACCACGTTATTGGACTTGGTTAGTGTTTCAGTGTCTCCACCATCAAGGCTTATTGCTGTACTACCGATGCCATAGATCTGGCAATGGTCTATCACTACATTATTGCCCTTTACCGCTAGTGCCCCCATGCCCTGATTGCTAAACTCGCAGCTTAAAAAAGCAATGTCATTACATTCTTCAATGTTGACTGCCCGTCCCCTGCCAAGCTTAAAAGCAATATGCTTAAACGTGATATGGCTAACACCTTTAAACTGGATCATGTCATCTGGAAGGTCGGTTAATTGTAGGATCGATTTCTTTGGATTAAAATCTAAGGGCGGATAAAAGTATAGCTTGCCAGTAGTCCTATCTATATAATATTCTCCCGGGACATCGATCTCTTCGAGCAGATTACATGCAAAGAAAAAAGCGCCATCAGCTTTTAGGTCATATTTTTCTTTATATAATAAAGAAATCGTTTTATTCACCGTATCGATCTTGTTTAACTTGTTTAATGACCATGCCCAATCTCTCGCAAAAATGCCGTCAAGCCAGATATCCTTTGCACCTAGCCATTTTTCAACCCTTGGGTCGTTATACTCAAATGAGCCAGAGTAGGCTTTTTGCGATGATTGTACAGCCTCCACAGGTAATTCCACCTTTGCCAGTCCGGGATCAATAATTTTGTGGATGGGTATGACGGTGGTCCTCTTTTTTAATAGGTAAGGGTTGCCAGCATTCGGGTAACGGGCAAGGGTCATCCTTAAACCATTATAAAACAACTGTGTTGGCGGGGTCTCATCAGGGCGCCCGAAACCGATACTCTTGATTTCTCCCAAATCGGTGTTCCCGTCTTTTTTAAGGTCATACTCTAATACCCTGCCCCTAGCTTCTTGGCTAATGATACGGGCCTTTACCTTGGGGTCGGAGATTTTACCAAAAAAAACGTTCTTTAATGTATTTCCACCACTAATAATTACTTTTCCGGATCCAGTGATCAGCACAGGTGCTGCATTCTCTTTTTTTAAGTTTAAGACAATTTGCTGTTTCAGCGTATAGGTGCCTGGCTTAAACTCAATGAATAAGGTATCTGTTGCCTTAGCTACTGTCTTATGACGGGTTATTTCCATGATAAGCCTTTCAGGCCAGTTTACATCCTTGGGTGTTAAGCTAACATGGGTATTGCTTGGTTTGTTAATCCCTTGTGAGGTTTTGCTGATTTTTGAAGGGAAGGTGAGGATTGATTTTGCAAATTGTGCTTGCAAAAGCAATAAAGTCCCTAATAAGCCAATAAAGAATATTTTTTCCCTTTTCATTTAGGTTTATTGTTTTACAAAATTTAGGAATAAGACATTATTCACTTTGTGACCACTTTGTATAGTCCAAATTGTAGTTCTCTTTTAGAGTCCGGATACTTCAATTTTCGTGGCAGATTGATTATGCTTACAGTTATTTATAAAAACAACTCATTGCTGTAAGTTTTTGAGATCCGATTGTATTGTAATGTCCTTACTCGTCGAAACAATCTTAGGCTGAAAAGAAGCATCTTTCTCTACACTTGCGACAGTCTTGAAAACAATTTTTTTGTTTGTTATTGAGTTTTTGAGCAGTACCATGCTGCCTGGATAATTGAAAACACAGTTATTAATTTGGATGATGGTTTTTAAATAGTCAGGCATAGCGTTGTTTGCTGTAAAATTGATTCCTCCTGCTTGAAAGCTAGAGTTGGTAATCATTACAACATCTATAGGAGTGTTAATTTTTAAGAAATCAAAGGGTTTATCATACAATACTCGGATGTTATCAAAAACCAAGTGTTCTTGCAGTGGCACCTGAGCTCCCGGATAATAGGACCTGCTAAATCTATCATTGTCGAAATGAATAGAAAATCCAATTCTAGGCTTTGAAAGATAAATATCCCTAAAGGTTACATTACGAACCCCGCAGTTATAGATTACCTCATTTTGCGACATTCCCCAAGCAATACTATCTACAACTTGTGTTCCCTTTTCATGTGTTGGGGGTGTTTGGGAAATATACTTTTTTCCATCGGCTTTCATTTGGACACGATAAAGCTTGCCATTTGAAATCACGATGTCAGACTGCTGAACTTCCATTCCCTTCTGCCAGTCTTTCCAAGCACCCGCAAGTATCCTACAAAAAAAACCTGTAGTTTCTTTTGCGTTTAAATCGTGGCAATTTTCTACTATTCCATCTTCTATCCATCCCATTTCTGGATTTCCAACAGCATAATCGTGTGCGTTTAAAGCTATAGCATCATCAAATGTCTCAAAAACACCATTGCTGATACGAAAACGTTTGCCACGTCCAAGATGAACACCATCTTTCAATCCTTTGATGATCACATCATCAACAACGATATCTTCGAAAGTGCATATTTGGATGCCATATTGCGCCTTACCTAAATCCATACACCTAAACCCTTTTACCTTGAGGTCTTTTACATAAAAAAAAGCAAGCTGTCCATGTAGTCCATAGGCCTCCACAAACTTTCGTACATCGATCCCGTTTACAATAATCTGTAATCCCTCTACAATAATGTGTTCATCATATACTCTAGTTTTTGCGCCTTTATTCGTAAGAACAGATGAAAATTCTCCAGCTTCATTCACTTTTTTCAAGAATATACCATTTCCAAACTGCAAACTGGTGTTACTGCCAATGTAAACAGTTCCTGCCATTTTATAAATACCAGGTTCTGAAACGGTTATTGTTCCACCCTTGTCTACCGCCGCTTGTAAAGCTTTTACATTCTGTATACCTGAAGACTTAGGAGAAAAGCCAAATGATGCAGCATCTATGGCTTGCTGTCTTATTGCTTTAAAACGCTTAGACGGATTTTCGATTGGTTTTGCAAAAAGTAGCTGCGAAAGTAATAAAGCAACTATAATTAATATATTTTTTTTCATTTTAGACTAGTTTAACATAATTATTTTTTTTAAAAAGTGGACATCATTAGTCAAAAAGCCCCAATATTCGGGGCTTTTTGGTCAACAATTGTTTTTTAATATAATTACAAGCTACAAGATTGAACTAGTTTACCAACGTAATCATCTACTGTAGCTCCATAAAAAGTAAATCTGGCTTTATTGGAGAAAGTATAAGTTCTTAATAAAGATGTTGGATCATTAGGATCACTGGCTTTTAGGGTTGGCGTTCCCAATTTGGCTATAATAGCCTCCATTTTTGTGTTTGTATTGTTTATTTTCCAACCATTTCCTAAGTCACCAAGATAGTTTGTAAAAACTACTTTAGAACCATCAGGCATAGTAGTAGAAAAACTTGAACTGAGGAGATTTACACTGCTTACTACAAGATCACCTGTTGTATTTTTATAAATTCCAACGGAAATTCCTTTTGATGGATAATCCCATGATTCAAATAAAGGGTTAGCAGTTGAAGTTGTTTTATTAGCTGGGGCTCCCAAAAGCTCTACAACTTTAGTAGATGGATCATTGGGTTTAATTCCTTCTGCGTGAATAAAAGCATCAACTCCGTGAATAAAAAAATTCACTTCTAGACTCTTTTCTGTCCTTCCAGTAGAGTTCGTTAACTGCGCAAATACTAATGCCCTTGGAGCAGACGTAGTAGATGTTATTTCAAATGTTGTAGGTGCTACTTTGGCAAATTTAAGTGGTGTACCACTATTAATACTATATAGATTTGCGTTTACGTAGCCAGTTCCATCAATATTCAAAATTATTTTGTCCTCGATATAGACATTTGATTTATTGACTGTAACACTGTTAATTGCCATGCCGTTTAAATCGTCATCTTTTGAGCAAGATGCTATAAGACTTACGAAACCTAGCGCCAGCATACTATGAATTATATTTCTAAGATATTTTTTTTTCATGATCTGTATTGTTAAAAACAATTTTATTAAAAAACGAATTACATTTTTAGAAGCTAACCCGTTGGGTGTAATTCCTTAAGGCTTAAACCCATGAAACATAAATTTCATAGCTGTTTAAAAAATAATTACACCCAATGAGTTAAGCTAGTTTATTATCTCCAAAGTTCGTTTTGAACCAGTTTTTTATTTACGCCCATTTCTCTTAGAGGAATAGGGTACAGTAAATATTTATCTGCTGCATTTTCTGCTCCAGCAGCCATAATTCGAAGTCCAGTAGCTTGAGTGTTGTTACGTATCTCAGCACCTACAGATTTCATTGTGGAAACATACTTGCCCCAACGAATCAAATCCAAGCGACGGAAACCTTCGAAACACAATTCAAGCGAACGTTCTTTTTCAATGGCTAACTGAAAACTGTCTTTATTTGCAGTCTCAGCTGTGGTTAAATCTGCTGTTACAGATGACGTGTTGATATCCAGTCCAAAAGCTCTTCTTCTAACTTGGTTAACAGCTGTAATTGCTTCTGCATTAGGACCATTATTTACTTGGTTGCTGGCCTCGGCCAACATTAACAATACATCCGAATAACGTAATATAGGCCAGTTAATAGAGGTATTGTTTTTGTCTTTTGCTCCTACCTCATAAATCCTACGCCATTTACCAGCCATTCTATAATGATTGGCGGGAGCATAAGGAGTTTCTATCACTGAGGCTGCAGGAGCATCTTTTAAAGTTACTACCGAATAGGTAAACGGTGCGATTGCCCAGTCACGACGTAAATCTCCAGGCTTGTAAGATTCCCATAGTCGTGCAGTTGCGTATGTCAATCCATAACAGAACCCGATAGAGTTATTGAAAGCAGTATTTGACATTGCAATACCAATAGTACTACCTACACGGCCAAAGTCTGCATGACCATCTGTATTGTTTCCTTTAAAATCAACTTCCCATATTGACTCTTTTATATTGTACTTATTTGAGCACATATTTATAAAAGTTTGGGCATAGGCATTATTATTAAAAGCCAAAACATTGGTATTTGCACCAGTTGCCGGGATGGCAGTATAAGCAGCAGTGTTTAATGAAGCATCAAAAGTTGTATTTAAAGCATGTTGGCCAGAATTTTTCACTTTAGAAGCCCATTTCAATGCTTCTGCATATTTGCTAACATCATTATGAGGGGCTCCAGCCATTGTTAAGCAAACTCTAGCTAAAATTCCTTGTATTCCACTTTTTGTAATACGGCTTGAAGCTCCGCCCAATTCAGGTGCAGTTGACTCATACACTTTGCTCTCGGCCTCGGTCATGTCTTTTAAAATTTGAGCATAAACATCAGCAGGAGATGATTGAGCAATGTAAACATTCTCTGGACCTGTAGTTGGAGTTAATTTCAAAGGGATATTACGGTAATATTCAATCAAAATAAAATGATAATACGCTCTTAAAAATAAGGCCTCACCCAATATTTCCTGGCGTTTTGCCTCATCCATTACTGGTTTGTTTACATTGGCAATTAATTGATTGGCACGGTCAATACCCATATAAAGGGTATTCCATAAAGTACCAACAATGTTATCTGCAGTATTAAAATTATTACCCCTAACACCAGATATTACACTACTGTTATAAAAACTTTCGTCTGTAGTTACCTCGCACCATTCCCAGAGCATATCTTGGTAATAGCAATTTGAGGATTGATTGTTCAGGGCGTCATAAACCCCTGCCAATGCTTGAGTAAGCCCAGCTTCGTCAGTGTAATATTGATCAGCAAAAACTTTATCTATAGGCTCGGTGCTTAAAAATTTTTTACAAGACACTGTAGTTAGTGCCAACACCATAACTAAAAAATATATCTTTTTCATCTGTTTATAATTTGTTTTTTAGTGATGAAGCTATCATGATTTTATGGTCATTTCGGTATGTGATTTGAAAAATCATGATGGTTTCATTTGTTTTATCTTTAAATGTTAGAAAGAAACTTTTGCTCCAATTGCTATTGTACGGGCTCTTGGATAGGACGAGAAATCAAACCCTGCAACCAAAGCAGAGCTGTAAGTGCTTACTTCAGGATCGGAACCAGTATAATTTGTCCAAGTAACCAAGTTTTGCGCCGAAGCATAAAGCCTTAATGATTTGATTTTAATTTGCTTAAGCAGCTTTTGATCAAAATTATACCCTAAAGAAACTGTTTTAAGTCTGATGTACGACCCGTCTTCAATTGTACGGGTAGAATAACCTGCTATACTTCCACTAGTTCCCCCAACACGAGGCATATTAGAATCTGGGTTAGCAGCATTCCAACGACCTGCATAAGTTGCAAATTGGTTTAAGTTGATATTATTACTTCCTCCTTCAAAAAGAATACGGTTGGTATTCATCAGGTCATTACCATACGACCATTGAAAGAACACATTTAAATCAAATCCTTTGTAAAAGAAATTGTTTGAAATACCTCCTATGTGCTTTGGCAGAGAATGCCCTATTATTCCAGCATCATCTACAGTAAGTTTTCCATCACCGTTTACATCTCTAAATTTTATATCTCCTGGACGTATGTTAGCTCTTACGTTACCGTTATCAGGAACACCAACTTTTAAGAGAGTAGGTTTACCGCTGGCATCTAGATCAAACATACTGGCTTTATAAGTTCCATCAAATATGTAGCCGTACATTTCGCCCAGCGGCTGGCCTATTTTTGCAATTGAATAAGGTATATTTTGCCATGCAACATCCCAGTAGATATTCGATTTTAAATCAGGCTGACCATCTGCTAGTCCCAATATTTTATTTCTATTAAATGAAATATTGATGGAAGTATTCCAAGTAAAAGAAGGCGTTTTTACGTTTATAGTACTTAAAGTAAGTTCCAAACCTTTATTTTCCATCGAACCAACGTTTTTTAAAGCGGTTGTAAAACCTGACGAACCTGGAAGATCTGCACTAAGCAATAAATCCTTGGTTGTTTTTTTATAGATATCGGCAACAAAAGTGATGCGTTGATTTAAAAATCCTAAATCAATTCCAAAGTTAGTTTGTGTGGTAGTTTCCCATTTCAAATTATCATTACCTAAATTTGTTGCAACTACACCATCTACATATTCGTTATTAAACACATAGCCTTTACTCCATGGCGCAAAAAATTTAGTCAGGTAGTCAAAATCACCTACTCTATTATTTCCAGTTTGTCCGTAAGAAGCTCTGAATTTACCATCTGACAATACTTTATTGTTTTTCAAGAATTTTTCATTTTTAAACCTCCATGAGAAAGCAGCCGATGGAAAATATCCCCAGTGATTTTGAGTAGGAAACTTAGAAGAACCATCTGCTCTCCAAGTTGCTGTAAATAAATATCTTGAATCATAGTTATAATTCACTCTTGAAAGAAAAGAAGCCATTGTCCATACAGAATGTAAGTTATCAATCGGAACTCGAACACCTTGATCTTCTAGTGGGGTATTACTCTTTAAAGCGTCAAGACCCAATTCTTCATTTGGAAGATTAATGCCAGAAATCCCATAACTTTCGCTAGTTCCTTTTTGCATGGTGAAACCACCCACAACATTTAAGTTGTGTTTCTTATTGAATGTTTTATTCCAAGTCAAGGTGTTTTCATTCAATAAGTTTCTAGAGTCATTATTGATGATTTTCCCATTAATTCCATAAGCACTTCCGGCCATCCCGCCTGATGTCAAATGGTTATTGAAAACGTTATTTTTATTTTTGGTATCAACAATTCCACCGCTAACACGAAGCTTTAGACCTGAAATGATCTCGTAATCCAAATACCCATTGGCAATTAAACTGGATGTTATTCTTTGGTTAAGTTGATTGGATAAATTAATAACAGGCTGTACACGATAATCTGCAGCACGGTTTACATCCGGATCTACAAGTTCATCATCCGGATTTACAGAAACAGACCCAAATCCAGTAGTAGGCCGATACCCCCAAACAGAGTACATGGTATAATTAGAGAAACTACCTGTATTTTGAGAAGGGGTGTTTCCACTTGCATTTAAATAACTGTAATTCGTATTGATCCCTAATTTTATTTTTTTGGTTAATTGGTGATCCACTGTGGCACGACCTTGATATCTCGTGTAATTGGAATTAATTATGATACCATCCTGATCCACAAAATTTCCTGACACAAAATATTTTGTTTTTTTAGTTCCACCGCTTACGGATAAATCATAAGTACTCATTAGCGCAGTGCGCAATATTTTGTCCTGCCAGTCGTCACCTTTAACATTTCTGTAGTCTTCCAATGTTTTTCCGGCCGGCAAATAAAGTGGGTTTATAAAAGGAGCCGTTGCAGTAGGGTTTGGATCTCTTTCTATTTGGAGCTTTACAAATTCGTAAGGATCCATTACAGCCACTTTGTTCCTCAATTGCTGAATAGTAGTTGTATTGCTAAAACTAAATACAGGCTTACCAGCTTGTCCTTTTTTAGTGGTGATTACAATTACACCATTAGCTCCTCTTGCACCATAAATAGCTGTTGCAGAGGCATCTTTCAAAATATCAATAGTTTCAATATCTTGTGGGTTAATGGCGTTGTTATCCATATTTTCTATAGGAAAACCATCAATAACATACAGAGGGGCATTGGATTGGGTAACCGAGTTGTTTCCGCGGATTACAATATTTACCCCTGCACCCGGCTGTCCGTCTCCTGAACTAACCTGTACGCCCGCCACTCGTCCTGCCAAAGCCTCTTCGAATGAACGCACTGGTGCTTTTAACATATCAGTTACAGATACACTAGATACAGAACCCGTAAGATCTTTTCTTTTTACAGCACCATAACCCACCACAACAATATCATTCAAAGTTCCTTTACTTTCTTTTAGAGCTACCTTGATTGCATTTCCTTCATTGGCTTTAACTTCTTGACTATCAAAGCCTACATAAGATATAACCAGAATTGCATTTTCATTTTTCACATCAATAGAAAAATTTCCGGCAGCATCTGATTTCACACCATTGCTAGTCCCTTTTTCTTGAATATTGGCACCTTGTAAGGGTTGTCCAGATTGATCTGTTACCTTTCCCGTTACAGGGCGCTTCTTCTCCTTGGGAATTTTCAAATTATCTGGTGCGCTGTTTTCCTTGATTACAATTCTGTTATCAGTAGATAACTTGAAATTAAAATTACTGCCTAGGGTCTGCTCCAATAATTTGGATACTTCGATTGCCCCCTTTTTTAATTTTACCTTTGGCATATTCAAAAACAACTCTTGGGGGTAGATAAACCGATACTTAGTCTGTTTTTGGATAATATTAAAAACTTCGTCTACAGGTACAGTTTTATCAGCATCAATCATCACTTTCTCTTGAGAAAATGAATTTTTAGTTGTGAAACTAAATAGTGCTATACTTAATAAGAAAATAAATGTTCTCATAATAGTAGATAATATCCGTTTTCGAAATAACGAATGACCCTTGGTTAATTTAAATTTCATAATTTTGCATTGTGTTAGTTGAATATTTGGTTTAATTGATACACTTGTAAAGGGACGAAGTCGACGCACCGCTAAATGTTTGACTTCGTTCCCTTTTTTAGCTATTTTATTTCAAAATCATAGTTTTGCCTGTTATTTTATAATCTTTAATAATTCCATAACCTTTAATGGTTTCTAAAACTTCCTCTATCTTTTGATCTTTACCTATAATACCATTGAATCCGGTTTTTTTAAGTTCAGGGTTAGCAAACTGTACATCCAAATCATACCATCTAGATAATACCTTCATTATCTCCTCTAAAGATTTTTTTCTGAAGCTAAAAATGCCTTCCTTCCAAGCTATCTCATCATAAACATCTATCGTACTAACAATTAAAGTTTTAGATTTTAGATCCAGATTTAATTGTTGGTTTGGAATTAGTTTTTGCTTTTTATTCTGGGCACTTACATCTACTTTGCCCTTAACCAGGGTTGTATAAACATTGGTTTCATCTTTATATGCCTTAATGTTAAACTCCGTACCTACTACTTCTACTTCTTGCGATTTATTAAAAACTTTGAACCTAGCACCTTTATGTGCTGTACTTGGAGAAACCTCGAAATAGGCTTCACCATATACGAGTTCCACTTGACGTAGTTCGCCTTCAACAAAAGCAACGGGAAATTTTAATTTGGTTTCAGAATTCAACCATACTTGTGTTCCATCTGATAATTTAATGGAGAATTGTCCTCCCCTCGGTATGGTTAGGTAATTGTATGCAATTTTCGCTGGGTCTTTTTCAGTATTCTGGTAAACAATGTCCTTACCGTTGCTAGTAGCGTTTTGTCTATGAAAAGCTTTTCCTTTTTTTAATACGACCACAGAACCGTCTTCTAAAGTTAATGTTGCTTTGTTTGTTCCAGCTTCAATATTAGCATTTACAAATGCTGGAGTGGCATCTATAGGTTTAGTAAATAAATTAGATCTAAAGAGGTAGGTTGTGGTTAATATTCCAACTACAATGGCTGCAGCGGCGTACTTTAACCAACGATTCCGCATAGAAAACACCTTAGGCTCCTTTTTTTCAACGACTTGAATCAAAGGGTTTTCTAGCCTGGAAATAATTTTATTCCAGGCTTTATCTTTATCAACATAATCGGCAAATGATATTTGTCTGGATTTTTTATAAAGGAACAACAAGTCCTTAAACAGAACTTCATTTTCAGGCGCTTCATTTAACCAATTCTTTAATTCGTCAAATTCAGCTTCACTTAGTTCTTTGGTGGTATATAAAGAAATAAGTTTTAGAATATGGGCGTTTATTTTACTCATTGATTTTTGATCTTTCCTTATATATAACTAAAGATCAAAAATGGGTGACAAAAAATTTACTTTTTTTTAAACTAACATTAACATTACAATTACATCAAGTTTATAACGGAGTTGTTTTAAGGCTCTTGCATAATGTGTTTTTACTGTATTAACAGAAATATCAAGGTGTACTGCAACCTCTTTATATTTCATATTCCGTAACACAATGGCTTTAAAAACTTCTTTGCTCTTTTCGGGTAAGGCCTCTACCTGTTCAAATAGTTTCATTTTTTCTTCCTCTAAAGTGGCAAAATCCAACTGATCCTCCTCCACTAAATTATTGACAAAGTCTTCGATATCATTAAATTGATACTTGGCTTCCTTTTTAACAACCTGTAAGGTGTTGTTTTTTACAGACTTAAAGAGATAGGGCCCTATGAGATTATCAATTTTCGTGTATAACTTTTCATCCCAAAATTTCACAAATAAATCCTGAACAATATCTTCGGCCAACTCAAATGAATCACAATATTTTAAACTATAGATGCATAACGGCATATAATATTTATCAAACAATTGCTTGTATCCAACAGGATCATTTCCTTTAAGTTTTTCAAGAATTTGTATATCGTTTAAATTCATAAACAGCTTAGGGTAAAAGTGTTTTTTGCATCGATATTTGGTTATTTTATGTCAAATATATTATTTTATCACATGTAATTTATATTTCGTTAAAACAAGAGACACCTTTCAATTACCTAACTTTTTTACACACCGTGGGAATAGATCCTCACAGGCCCGAGCCTGCAGAAATATTGAACTTTTGGCCCTGGGAGAAAGCTGCCAAAGTAATGCAACTGAAAATTATCGTTAGAAGTATATTTTTCAAAATCGGATTGTTAGATAAAATCCCCCATATAGCAAGTACCCAACTATATGGGGGCGATAGGCTAATATAGCTTAAAATCGGGTCAGGTTAAACCTTTGGGCTTGACTGGTTGTATTCGATGTACCTACAACAATGTTGGTGGAATTGGCAGTGCCGCCACCGCTTACCTCTATCCTCAGCCCAGGAGCATGTTTTGGCGCAAAGCTAAAACCCTCATTACCTCTATTATAGAGTTTGAATTTCTGGTTTTCCGCATTTACACTTGTCCTGAATTCCACGATTGTCCCGCTGGCTGTAGCAGCATCGCGTACAGTCAGCACCTTGTTGGTATCCAATAGCGACTTGATCTGATAATAACCGTGCACGTCTTTTCTGAAGACAAATTTCTGATTATTATTGGAATGCGAAGGCCATATAATCAGCCTTGTTCCGTCAGCTGGGCTTCCTCCATAGATATCAAGGGATTTTGTGCTTACGTAAACCGGGGTAATTCTGTAAATACCGTTAACATCTGCCAGGAAGTATAGACTTTTTAACCCCGCAATGTCTCCAGCAGATATCGATGCACGCTGTCCGGAAAATGTGGTACCATCCAATTTTGTCATCGGTGGCTGCGTGCGGTCTTTGGCAAAATCGCCCGAACTGTAGAGCATGACCGACTGGAAATCGAAAGGACCGTGGCCAGCATAAGTTGGAAATACCTTATAATTATGTTCGTAGCCTGCTGTAACCTTTGAAACATCAACGATAACATACAGATCCCTGTCTGGCCTGCACTGCTCGCGCATGACACCTAAAGAGTGCATCACTTCGTGCATCACGATGCCGACCATATTGTAATTATACAGGTTAACCGTGCTTACCCATTTTTTCTCCAGCCAAGCGGTGAGTTATTGCCGCCTGATTTCACAAACTGGATATACTCAGGCTGAGTGGTCCGCTCTACAAAACGGATCCCGGTAGCATTGGTCAGGTTGTTAAATGCACTGTTTATGGTGGCAACAAATGAACTGTGCTGGGCCGCTGTCATGGTCGTAATATCAGGATATTGATAATAAACCGTAGCACCTGGCCATGTTGCAGAAAAATCCTGTGCAATGGTGGCCCTTTCCTGAGTAGACAGGCTGCTTGTCATTTTTTTTAGTGTATTGAACTGTTCTTTGCTCAGGATGATATCATCAGCATAATAATAGGTTCCGTTAACTTCAACCACATGGTTGGTCCTTCCGTCCACAACTAGTTTGTGGATGGTCGAGTCGCCCTTTTTGATTGAGCTGATCGCGTTGTTCTGTAAGGGATCCGTAGTCTCGATGTCCTTCTTGCAGGCATAAAACGAGGTCACTACGAGTAGCGCCATAAGGGCTTTTAGAAATGATTTCATAAGGAATAATTAGATTTTAGGTTTTTGTTATTTGCTCGGTACTTGTTTTTAGTTTTCCTATAATATTAAAGAGCCATTAATTTTTTCAATCAACACAGCACGCCATCTTCCTCCCCCTTACTTTTTAAGATGGACTGCACAGAAAATTATTTGTTATAAACTTCTGTTGCCCATTTTGCTATAGTAAAGTTAATTGCTATAAAAAAAAGGGATGGGCTAGAAATCGATTTATTTAGGGGTAAAATTTTGACTTAGAAGCCCAATTCAGCTCATGGACAAGCCTGTTAGAAGAAAAGGTAAATAAAGTGCATATCCTCGCGGGTAAAGCCTAATGTTTCAAGTTGTACCTAGAAAGAAGTAGGCCAAAGGAAGGTAATCGAGATTGGAAAAATAAAACAACTCGCTAATTAGTATTAATACTCCCATGTGGGCCAGAACTGAAGGGCGCTGAAAACCCAAAGATCAGCTTGTCAATAACCTTAGAAAACTGCAAAAGGCATCCACGACCTATCTCCTTGATGAAAATGCAGGAAAAACTTTAAAAGCTTAAAACCGGATAATTTACCAGTAATACAGTGATATTTTTGGCAAATTCAGAACAAACCAAATCCGTAATGTTCGTACCGCTTAGCGATCAGTCTTTGTTTTGCTGGTTTAAATTATGCATACCAAGATCATGGAAGCTGAGCAGATTACTTATTTTTTCCACTTTGAAAAACATTAAACGGTTTTGATTTACCGATTATTTTTAAGGTAACTACACCATGTGCAGGGATTTCGAAGGTTGCTGTTTTGGCTTTTGTCAAATCATAGTCTTTATGTTTCCATAAATCACGGATCTGATAGTCCTGGGCTGAAACAATCCCCACACTGTCTATATCAACCGAAATGGAAGCTGGCATACTAGACCTGTTGAGCAGTGTTACTGCAATTTGTCCGCTCATTGTAGAAACTAAAGGTTTTGCCCAGATTTCAACACCACTTTTTTGCTGGAGTCTCCTTGCCTGATAGCCTAATTTATCCTGATTAAGCGCTATGATTTCTTTATTCGTAACCAGTTCTAAAGTCTGCCTGGAAATCGTTCTCAGATCATTACCAAGTAATAGTGGCGAGTTCATCATGCACCACATTGTAAAATGCGAACGGTCTTCTTCCTCAGACATCCCCCGCCCAACCTGCAGCATATCCATATCGTTCACATGACCGGAAGAACTATATTTCCAGAGATCTGCATTTTTATCGATAATATGAAGAATTGATTCAAAATTATTACTGATATCACCTGATATGCGCCAGGAATCAGCTATTCCAATTGCCCATTTTCCCGGAAACTGCCACCTGCAGATATTGTATAAAACTTCTGGGCGAATTGCTTTAATCTGTTTGGCTAGCTGTGTGTAACGTGTCTCTTCATCCAGCCCCAGCGTTTCTCCACCACACCAGTCTACTTTTATAAAATCATAGCCCCAGGTTTTTAGCATCAGTGTAAGATCTTGCTCGTCATGTCCGTAGAGCCCAGACCCTACCCCGATTGTGTCCTTATCCCAGGTTGATGCGCAGGTATTAATCCCCGCATCAGAATAAATGCCTGCTTTCAACCCTTTGCCGTGGATATAATCTGCAACAGCTTTCATTCCCCCAGGAAAGCGTTTCGGGTGGACTAACAGCTCCCCTTTCCCGTTTCTCCCGCCAAAAAAGCCATCATCAATATTCACAAAATTATATCCTGCGTCTTTAAGACCTGTGGAAACCATAAAATCTGCTTGTGCCTTGATGATCTTTTCATCAATAGCCACCCTGAAATTATTCCAGCTCGACCAGCCCATGATCGGTGTTTTGGGATGGGCTTCAGAATGCCCCTGGGCACATAACTTCCCAGCGGAAAGAAAACCGGTTATAAAGCAACAGAAAAGAAAATAGTGTTTAATTTGTGATAATTTCATTGTAGCTTTCTTTGATCATTAGATGAAAAATAAAAAGAATATAGGGTCAATACGTGATTCATTATAGTAACAGGCTTTAACCATTAAAATAACCTATATGGACGATCAGTCACGTTAATGGCCATAGTATTATGCAAATCTTTTGCAAGAATAACAAGGTTAGTTGATATTAACTAGTGCTGTAAGTAATAAATTAAAGTTTTTATCGTGAAAATGATTTAAAAGCGCCTTAAATATTAAAAACCATTATTGAGTAAGCCAAACTTCCATCGCCTAAACCAACAGCCCCAATTTTCGAAAGACTGAAAGTAGCCAATGTATCATGACTATTAGTCTAAAAAGCACGGTAATTAATTAAAGGAGATATCATAAATACGATGCGATATTTGTATGTTTGGGTATTGTAAAGCAACCTACAGTTTTATAACAGCATCCCCTTTTTTATACCGGCAAAAAAATGACATATAAGCTAAAAATATATTTTACTTTAATTGCTTTTTTTTCAATTTACCACCATATCTACGCGCAGTCGGATACCCGGACAATAGACAGCCTAAAAGTCCACCTTTCGGCAACAGCTTCTCAGACAGAAAGGCTGAAGACCATGTTGACACTTTCCAAACTGATGAGTAAATCGGATTCCAAATCAGCCCTTGCTTATGCTGAAGAATCAATGGCACTGGCCAATGAGATCCAATTGGATTCGATGATAAATAAAGCGGTCATCAATCTAGCCCGCGCTTATCTAAAGGTCGGAAATTATCCAAAATCTTTAGACATGTTTCAGGAAATCATCAAAAATCAGGCTTCCAGTTCCAATGACCTTTTAGCAGCCTACAATGGAGTCGGTATTATCAATTACTACCAAAGGGATTATAAAAATGCAATCCGGTATTACAATAAGGCACTCACATTTTCTACTTCCAAAAAATCAGAAATCAGACTTGAGAAAACATTAAAAGAAAGTCTGTTGAACAATCTGGGGATAATCCATGAAGAGATGAAAGAATTTGATAAGGCAAATTTCTTTTATAACGAAGCGCTAAAGATCTGTAAACAGTTAAAGGATGAGGAAAACTTAGTACATGTACTCACAAACCAGGGCCGGCTCTATCATAAACAGGGCAAAAATAAAATGGCACTCCAATATTACCTGGAAGCATTGGCCATCCGTAAAAAAAACAATGACCTATCAGGGCAGATCTTATCTTATGATGGTCTTGGAGAGTTCTATTTTGAACTCAAGGAGTATAAAACTGCAGAAGCCTACCTTAAGGAAGCCATTAAACTCGGACAAGATAACGGAGACCTTCTGACCGTGCGCCGTGCGTCCTCCAATCTTTATAAGCTGTACCAGCAACAGGGTGATTACAAACAGGCCTTCGAGTTCCTTGTACTGAACAAAAAGATAAGTGATACACTTTTCAACGCTGAACGGTCGAACAAAATAACCCAGTTGGAAATGCAGTTTGAATTTGACAAAAAGCAGCGAGAAGAACAGGCAAGACAAAAGGAAAAAGAACTTACTTATCTATTGTCAGGGATTGGCCTTGCATTATCGCTGGTAATTGTAAGTCTGTTGTTCTATCTGCAGCGAAACAAGGTAAAAAATTCCCTCCTGGAACAGGCACACCTGAAACTGGAGAAAGAAAATTTAGAAAAAGGCATCGAGTTAAAAAACAAGGAACTGACGACCAACATTTTACACTTGATCCAAAAGAATGAGCTCATTGACCATATTTCGGAAAAACTCCTGAAGATTAAACAGAATGTAGATGAAGTAAGCCAGCCTGCAATGCAAAAAGTGGTTACCGATCTACAGTCTAACCTGCGTCCCGAACTCTTAAAAGAATTTGAGTTCAGATTTCAACAGATACATGAAGATTTTTATCATGTCCTGAACGAAAGGTTTCCAAATCTTAGTCCGAGCGAACGGAAATTATGTGCGTTTTTAAAACTGAATATGACCACCAAGGAAATTTCAGCTATTACCCATCAGAATATCAAGTCAATTGAGATTGCCCGGACCAGACTGCGCAAAAAACTGAACCTGACCGGCCTGGACTATAACCTGGTCACTTTCCTCTCGCAGCTCGACCGTCTTTAGCCCATTTGCTTTATAAACCTGAACCTGGCCAGCCTTGGCCCATTACCTGGTTGTTTGCTTCCACCAGCTCTAAAGTCTTTGATACATTTGGTTTATAAAACTCGCAAACAGAATACGGGCTTTAGTGGGGCACATTTCGGCTAACCACTACACTTCACCCCGCTAAAAGGGTAATGTAGTAGTACAAAACGCCTAAAAACGCACATTGTAATGGTTTTGTAGTGGTGCTTTTTTTCTGTTCTCTTTTTTCTCTGCCCATATTTGGTCTTCCAATAACCAAACAAACAAAGCAAAGGTTTATGAATTATTTTTTACACGATGAGGCGCTCTTGGAAGAACAGGTCAATATTCCTGAAGAGGTACAGAATAGAATCAAGAATATACCTTTTAAGAATCTCCTTTATATCTCCCAGGTTAGCCACTCGCCCTCTAAAGTTGCAGAATATACAGATAGTTACGTATTGATCTACTGTTTGACGGGGAAAGGTGTGTGTGAAACAGCACATGGCAACTTCCAACTTCATTCTAACCAGTTTATATTATTACCGCCAAACAGGGGTTATAGTTACCGGGCAGATCAAGGGCACCCTTGGGAAGTTTATTGTTTACATTTTAATGGGAACATGATAAAGGAACTAGATACAACTTTTGGCCTAAATAAATTTACTTCTCCAACCAATCTTATTTTCGACGGTCAGATTATCGATTCCTGGACCGAAATTTTTTCTAGTCTTTCAAATGGTCTTACCGATGAAAACATAGCCTATGCCAATCTGTGCCTTTATCGTTTTATTTCTTTTTTTCTCTTCCCTAGTCAGCAGCAAAAAACAGTCCAGGAAGTAGAAAAAGAAGATCAGTTGGATCAATCCATATCATTCATGAAAGCCAATGTTCATAAGCGCCTTTGTGTAGATGAAATTGCCGAAGCATTCAGATACTCCCCGTCTCATTATTCTGTGTTATTTAAACAGAAAACCGGGCTATCCCCGATTGAATATTTTATCAGGATAAAAATCCAGCGTGCAAGCGAACTGCTTACTAACAGCAACTTGATAGTAAAGGAAATTGCGGGCGAAGTGGGATATGATGATCCTTTCTATTTTACAAGGATCTTTAAAAAAGTTACCGGAAAAACACCGCGGGAATATAAAGGACTTAGTACCTTGACTGGTAATCAAAACAGAATGGGTTTTATTTTACATAACTAAAGTAATCCTGATGGGCCATTGATTATAGGCCCCATACCACAGAAAGGTATAAATGCATTTTTAAGATATCAACGAACAGGCATACATTTCCCTTCAATGAGAATGTATGCCTGTTTTCAGTTTCAGCACTTTCAGCCCATGAGATCAAAAAAAAACTGACCAGGCTTTTTCAGATCGAAGTCGGCTATCATTGTATCTAGAGAGCTTAAAGTTTTGTTTTTATTCTGATGTCTTTCTCTGGCCAACCGGCGAAAGCTCATTGTCCTTTTCATACTTTTTTAAAGATGGCGGCAGACTGTATCCTTGTCAAAGATACGCTCACTTGTTTTGGCGAGATTATCCTAAAAAAATTCAAATCCCTAAAGGATCTCTCAACAGAAAGCCTTAGGGATTTGGAGCTAGATGGAACGGTTAAGTTCCATGTCGATATATTTTTTAATCTTTTCACCGGTTTCAGGTAGGGGGCAACGTACCTCTGACCATTTTCCGTTCTTATCGATCAAAAAGAAACGCGGGATCGCAACCGCTTTATATTTTCTGCCAAAAGACTTGCCCAGGTCATCTAAAAGCTGAACGCCTTCGAGCTGTTTCTCTTTTATCATATTGAGCCACTTTTGCTTATCTTTCTCTGCATCCAGAGAGATCCCAACAAAAACAATATTATTATTTCCCTTATAATGTTCTTCCACTTCTTTCAGGAAAGGCATCTGTGCTTTACATGGCCCGCACCAGGTAGCCCAGACATCGATCAAAACTACTTTCCCCTTAAATTCCTGCATTGATACCATTTTACCGTTCACGTCCGGCAATGTAAAATCATAAGCTGACTTACCTATAAAAGCTGTATCTCCGGCGAACATATTAAATAGGCTGAGGTATTTTTCCTTAACAGAGGCCTGTTTTGCGTATTGCTGGTATGGAATAAAGACTTCCCGGAATTCACTGTAATTGGATATATTAAACTCCAGTTCTTCCAGTTGTGATTTCAGTAGAAACGATTTTAAAGTATCATTGCTCACTGCGCCCATCATCAGTTTTACCTTTTCGGCATCAGCCAACTGTTTTCTTTTGGCTTCCTCCAATTCTGTCAAAGTAAATTTTGCATACAGGCTCAAATAATCACTGCCTTCCCCCAATTGAAGGATCTGAGTCGAGTTTATCCTATTTTCCTTGAGAATCTGTTGATAATATGGTGGCACATTCAAAAAATCTTTGGCTTGAAATAAAAATCCCCCGCGCTTCTCTGTAGAAGATTGCAACAGCACTTTTAAGGCAAATAAATTATTGTCCAATTGAACTGCAGTCTTAAAGAGCTGGTTAAATCTGGGATTTGGTGTTTTCACCTGTTGCATAAAAGCCGTAATTTTTGGCTGCAAAAGTTTATAGGAAGCTGTAAATGCATCACGGTCTGGCTTATTTTCCATTGCCGTTGATGCCAAAGGTCTTCTCAGTTGTTCCCATTGGGCAATCAGCCCATTTTCTGGGCTTGAGCTGGAGGAACCTGCCTGGATTCCCGACATTGCATCCAGGGTTAGGCTAACCTGGTCATTTGGACGAAGGTAAAGCCGTTTTTTTGCACGCACTGTAGAAAGGTAATAAAGCCCTTCTTTTTCCAGCGGTACAATAAATTTAAAAGTAGAATCCCCTTTGGGAATAAAAATAGACTGAATGGTCTGAAGGCGGCCTTCAACAACCTTTTCAAAAGAAAGTTCGATGCCAAGTTTAGGGTCTTTGATTAAGCCGGAAACCGAAACGGTTGAAAACCGTACCGGCAGTTTTTCAATTGTTAGCCCCTTGCCCTCTTGGGTAAACAAAGCCGGGTCAATTTTTATATTCAGGTCTTCTTTTTCGGACACCTTTAATGCAAAAGCCGCATCATAATCAGCTTCCAATCTCCGGTGACCTTTTTTCATTACCACCACCCGCATTTGATAAACCCCGTTCTTATGAAAGGGAATAGCCAGGGAAAACTTATTAGAGGTAGTATCTATAAAATAACTCGCTACCCTAAAAGATTTGTCTCCGAGTTTACAGGCGATCATAATTTGATAGTTCTTTCTTTGAGCCACAGTACCTGTTAATTTAACCTGTTCCTGCTGTGCAGCTGCATTTACTGAAAATAGCAGACAAAAGATCCCGAACAAAAAGCCTTTGATATTTTTTTTCATATTATTATTTTTTTTAAACCCTGGACACCCGGGTATACATCAGCTGGTTATTTTACTGCTAAGGCAGCATCAACAATCTTTTTAAAACCCGGATTGGAAGGAACCGGCGCATCTACAGTAACCACCTTCCCTTCTTTGTCAAAAATGAGAAAACGCGGAATTCCCGATATCTTATAGAACTTATAAAATGCATCATCAGACTGTGATAACAGCTCAATACTGGTAAAGCCTTTTCTCTTTACAAAACTTTTCCAGAGTTCTTTTTTAGCATAACCATCCACCGACATTCCGATAAAAACAATATCATTTCGGTCTTTATAGCTTTCGGCAATTTTTTCCATTACCGGTTTTTCCTGAAGACATGGAGCGCACCACATGGCCCAAACATCAACGATCACAACTTTCCCTTTAAATCCGGTCAAAGTATAGGTCTTGTCGTTTACATCCTTCAGCTCAAAATTACATCCCTGACTTCCTTTTGCCAATGGCCCCAGCTCGTTGTAGCGTTTCTCGTAAGCTTCTTTCTGATCCTGGGTAACAAAAATATTTTTAAAGGGTTCTACGTAGCGCCTAAAATCTTCATACTCTTTGATATTGGGCATTTTGTGCAATAAATATGCAACCTTAACAGCTTTTTGGTTAATCCTAGATGCATTTTCAGCTGAAAACAGGTTATCTACGACTTTTTGTACATTATTCACTTCTTTAAACTTCCAATACCCAAAAACGTAATCGAGCAGTTCCATGCCTTGTTCTGTACGGAGCAGGCGCACATCATTGATGATGTTTTTATCAAGCAATGGTTTATAAAAAGTCTCTCCCTCTTCTGTATCATGAGTACCGTTCAACCTGCCAAAACCAAAATAATTTGCCGCCCTTAGATATAAAAGGTCCGCTGCAACCTTATCCTTAAGCCAGAAATCAAAATAAGCATTGGCAGTTTTGTTGGATTTTAAAAATGATACTGAAAACCGCTCAAATTGTGCATACTTACCACGTCCAAGGCTTGGTTTGCTAGCTACAGAATGGCTATAAGCATTCATTGCATTTAACCAGGTCTGCAAACTTTTGGTTTCCTCGTTGGGTTTTGTAACGGAACAGCTATCGTAGTCGATTGAAAGTTTGGAGACATAGAAATCAATCTTTTTTTGCTCGCCTGCTTTCAGGTATATGGCATATTTAAACTCATGCCCCTTACCTCCCGCCTTTTTGAAAAAGTAAACTCCTTCTTTAACGTTCAGGCCAAAAGTACAGTTCCCATTTTTATCGGGACGTTTGAAACCTAAACTTACAGCATCCCCTTCCTTTAGCTGATAGAGGAACAGGCCGCTGGTGCTTCCTCCATGAACGGTACAGTTAAGAGTTGCATTAACTGTATCCGCACGGGTATCGATAACCAGTAGGCTGCAGTATAACAGGATCAAAAATAGCTTCTTCATTATATTCACTTTATTTCAAATTCAGTTTTAAGTGAAGCATATCAAAAAACGCATTTGTGGATATGCTTCAAATTATTTTATTTATTTTGCATTAAAACGCTTGTTCAACGCTCTTTTAATATAATCTGCTTCGTACTGAAGGTGTTCTTTTGAATCTTTGTCTGTGGCTGTTGGAATTGCGCTCTGGATATCCTTGCGCAGATCCTCCAGATGAACCCCTATTATTGCACCGATATCCGAGGCGGTAGTTATTGGCGCTGTTTCTGCAGCTGCAACGCCTCCAAATAAAAGGCCAATGGCGTTACTTCCAATCTCAGCTTCCTTCATTGATCTAATAAGTGCATCTACATAAGATTTCTGTACATCGCGGCGGTACTGATCAATGGGGTTATGGCTTTTCAGCTCGCTCCAGATACCTGATTTCATGTCTGCCAAAAATTCTATCATTGAATACGTTTTATCTTTGCCAAAGCGCTGTTCCATCATGTTCAGGGTATTGAATACCCTGTCGCTGAAAAGGACATTCATCTGGCGGTCCTGAACAATGTTTACGCTGCTGTAACGGCTTGGGTTACCGATTTTATTCAGGATATTTTGGTCAAGCAGCCACCTGGGAGTCTCAAAAAGCTCCCTGTTTAAAAATGCTACGGCCTCTTTTTGTTTGGCCACCGGAGCAGACTCGTAAATATCACCTGCTTCCTGCGGATATTTAATGGTTTCATAAACACTTGCCACATTTTTCGAAACATGGGTCAGATAGCGGTTATATTGGGTTATGACCTGAATGTACATCTGGGTCAGGTTTTTATATAAATCTCCTTCCTCTTTTGTCCATTCCGGCAGATGCGCCAAAACATATTTTAAGTTTTTGATGCCATAACCGCTCGCCACTGTGCTGTTATCACCAACATCCTCGGTCTGGCAACGCGCATCGTTATTAAACCCTTCTCCACCAAACCACAATCTTGGATTAACCCTTAAACTGTCATCAGCCCATTTCGAGACTATTTTTCGATCTGCATCTACGTCTTTACTGCCCAAATAAGAATATCCCCACTTAATGGCCCATTTATCATAATCATTTATCCGCGGCATAATACCTGCTGGGCCAACGCTGTCCTCCGGCTGGGCCACATAGTTAAAACGGGCATAATCCATTATCGAGTTGGTGTGGCCATGTTTTTCTACCCATGCTTTGTCCCTCAGCTTTTCAACCGGCGTTAAACTACTGCTGCCCATATTGTGGCGCAGGCCAAGGGTATGTCCTACCTCGTGGGACGAAACGAACCGGATCAGTTCGCCCATCAGTTCATCACTAAAGGTCATCGTACGTGCTCTCGGATCATTAGGCCCGGCCTGGATCATGTACCAGTCGTGCACCAGTGACATTACATTATGATACCAGCCAATGTAACTTTGCAGGATCTCTCCACTCCTTGGGTCATGGATATTGGGGCCATAGGCATTAGCGGTTTCCGAAGGCAGATAGCGCAGTACCTTGTAGCGTGCATCCTCCAGGCTCATGGTAGTATCGCCTTCGGGCCATTCCTTTCCAATGATCGCATTCTTGAAGCCGGCCGCTTTAAAGGCCTCGTTCCAATCGTTGATCCCCTGTATCAGATAAGGGCGCCACTGTTTAGGCGTTGCTGGGTCAATATAATATACGATCGGCTGTTTGGGCTCAACAAGTTCACCCTTTCTGTATCTTTCCAGGTCTTCTTTCTTCGGTTCCAAACGGTAACGGACAATAAAGGACTTAAATTCAATATTCTGTTGATCGTCAGTGAGTGGAGTATAACCACTATCGGCAAAATAGCCTACCCGCTGATCGAACTCCCTTGGCACCATTGGCGTTTTGGGCATCAACAAAATTGATGTTGATACCTCTAAAGTCACATTCCCTCCTACTTTGGCTGCATCCAAAACAGGCGATATTGGTGAAGGTTTTGCCGGAACGGTGGCGGAGTAGGTCCGGACCGACCTTAATTCGACATTGATCGGATAGGAAGCGACACTTTTTAAATAACTACGGTCCTGTGCAACGCTTCCCAGGCCTAACCTTTTGGTCACCTCATCATTGGGTTTGGTGAATGTATTTTCTTTTTGAAGAAAATCCGTCATCTCGATGAACGAACTTCTATTGCCTTCCCCTCTGGCCTTCACCTCAAATACAGATGCAATGGCATCTATATTTGCGTTTGCGACCGCTTTGGCAATGGTGTTTGTAGAATCGGAATGGGCAATCAGGCTTACCACCCTTAAATTGATTTTCTTCCCAATTCCTTTGTCAAATAAAATAGTTTTTTGGCCCATTTCCTCTCCACCGAACTTAGGGCTTCCACCAGGAACTTTGACCAACCAGTTGGTTAGCAGCAACTCCCTGCCCAAAAGAGAATCGGGAATTTCAAAATAATACCGCTCCCCTGTTTTATAAATATTGAATAGACCTTTTTTAACTATTGTATTTCCGGTCAAAATTGTTTTTAACGGGTCTGCTTTTCTCTCAACGGTATCCGTTTTTGCAGAAGCTTGCTTATTATTTTTGTTTTGTGCCAGCAACTGGGTGCTGCACAATCCAAGCAAAGCCAAAAATATGAATCTTAATCTCATTGTCTGTATATTATCGTCCTACAAAATCAATTTATTGGTTCCTTGGATTTAAAGTATTGTTGATTTTTTCTGTAATGTACCTCAGGTGCGCAACCGTTACCGGATCAGTGTATCCCGGTATAGCAGTTTTACATTGCTCCATAATCCCTTTTAATTGCGAACGCAATACCACCGGCACATCTGTACCCGCAATGGCAAGTTCTTTGGCTGGATCAACAGTTGCCTCTCCTTCTGCTAAATTCCTGAGCAGAAAGTTTACCAGCATTTTTTGCATATAACGTTTACCCCCATCAATAGCTTGGCGGTTTTGCAATTCGGCAAAAATACCATTGTTCAGATCGGTAAGCATTTCATCTACAGTATAGGCTTTTTCTTTTCCAAAACGCAAGGTAGTGGCGTTCATCCGGTAAAGCCTACTGGGTTCTAACAGATGAAAAAGCGCGTCCTCCTGCATTTTGGTAACTTCTTCTTTTTTAGCAGGCTTCCTGAATTTATTTAATATCGAAGGGTTTAAAATCCATTTAGGGGTATTAAAGACTTCTTTATTTAAAAAGGCTACGGCTGCTTTTTGGCTTGCCTTGGCAACTGGTGAATATACATCGCCTTCCTGATCTACACTCTTGATACTTTCGTTTACTCCCCCTACCTGGGTAAAAGCATGGCGCATTAAAAATGAATATTGGCTCACCAGCGTGTAATAAATATCCGAAGTATTAAAATAAGTATTATCATCTGTTGTGGTCCATTTGATCAGGTTGGCCATTATAAATTTTAAGTTCTTGACCCCGTATTCCGCCGCCATAACCGGATTATTGCTTAAATCCTCCCATTGCGCAGATGGATTGCTTATATCAGTGGTCTTGATGTCACCAGTCTGAGCGGCAAACAACAGATTGGAACCCGTTTTTACATTATCGGTAATCCACTTTTGCCTGATTTTTTTATCTGATTCGAAATCAGCTGCACCGGTATACCCATATGCCCATTTAATTGCCCACTTATCATAATCGCCTATCATCGGGATTAAGCCTTTACGGGAAACCATATCACCGGGCTGGGCAACATAGTTGTAATGATTATAATCCATAATTGAATGATCATAGGGATGTGTGGCCAACCAGTTTTTATCCTTTAATTTTTCGATTGCAATAGTTGAGCTGCTGCCCAGGTTTTCGCGCAGACCAAGGGTAAAACCAATGGTACGGCTAACTTCGGCAGTAATCAATGCGCCCATCAGCGCTTCACTGAACTTCATGCTTCTGGCTCCCTGATCAACAGCACCAGCCTGCACCATGTACCAATCATGAAGGGTTTTAACCTGACTGTGTGACCAACCGATGTAGTTTTGAACGATCTCACCCGTCCGCGGATCGGTTACCTGGTTGTTATCAACAAAAGGGGTTGGTGCAGGCATGTAGCGGATTACCCGAAAACGCGAGTCTTCCAGGTCCATTGTTTTATCATTCTCCGGCCACTCCTTCCCTATGATCGCATTTTTAAAACCGGCTGCTTTAAAAGCTTCGTTCCAGTTATTGATACCTGCAATCATATATTTACGGTACTGTTTCGGGGTTGCCGGATCAATGTAATAAACTAATGGTTCTTTTGGCTCAACCAGTTCACCTGCCTTGTAACGTTTGATATCTTCAGGTTTAATTTCTAATCTGTTCTTGATGATAAACCGCCGCTCATCAACTTTCTGTTGTTTATCCGTAAAAACATTATAGCTGTCAGACCTAAAACCCACACGCGGATCATACGCCTGTATCTGCATCACCTCCTTTGGCAATACCATTACCGAATTTCTGATTTCGAAGGTGACCCCTACGCTGGAAGCTGTCGGCGTCACATCGGCACCAGGAGCACTCTCCCCAGCAGGTTTTGGTGCCCCCAATGAATAAGTTTTCATTGATTTAACTTCGATATTGTTCGGATAAGCCTCCATCGATAAAATAGCCGAACGGTCTGCCGCCGGTGCTCCGGTTCCCATTTGTTTTTTAACGGTAGGATGGAAACCTGAAAGCATATTGTCTTTTAAGAAAAAATCAGTCATATCGATGACCGATGAATTGTTATCGGTACCACGGGCTTTTAAATCCAACACCATGATGATCGGATCGATTGTTGAGTTTTTTACTGCTTTCGCCAGTTCGTTGGTGGCATCGCTTTGGGCAACACTGGTTATCGCACGGACAAATAAGCGATCGCCGGCCGCTTTTTCAAACGATACGATCATCCCGTTCATTAAATCGCCACTGTAACGCGGGCTACCGGTAGCTACCTTACTTAAACGTGTGGTAAACAAAAATTCCCTTGACAATAATTCATCAGGAATTTCAAAATAATAATGCTCATCTAATAAGTGAACTTTAAACAGACCTGTTTTGGTAACCGCTTTTGAAGTAATCACTTGGTTGTAAGGTTTTAGCTTGGCTATTACCGTAGTCTTTTTAACCGCGGTAGAATCTTGTGCAAATCCGGTCCCAGCAACAAGCAGTGCAAATGCGAAAACAGGAATAAACTTTAATTTCATAATATTTGTTAAAAGATGATAATCATAATGACTGCCTTAACTATCGGCGGTATTTTGTTGATATAAGTTGAAATAAACTATTTGATTTTGCCTATCGGCCCAATGCCTTTTTAAATGTGATATCGGTAATCTTATCAAAGCCGCTGTAAACATCGGCAGGATTTGAGGGAGAACCCAGGATAGCGCCGGTCTGGGTATTCAGGTTAAAGAAATAAACCTTGTTTCCGCCTCCGCTTGCCGTTTCGTCCGTAGCCACTACCAGCACTTTACCCTCAGGCACGTTTAGCGCGGTAATATTGGCGGCAGTATAACCCGAATTAAAAGCCTTTATTGCTTTAATAATTGTCCCTGCCGGGAAAGTCAAACCCAGTGATGCCGTTGAGCTGGCCAGTGTATTCACCGTGCAGGTATATACCCTATTTGCGTTTACGTAATAAAACACGCCTTTTGGTGGGGCAAAGAATGTGGCATTGGCAAACATTGTTGCCGTATTGATCCCTGGACAGGCCGGCTCTTTCAGCTGAAAACGGCCAGCTATAAAATTATTCTGATAAGAAAGAGCACGCGGAAACTGGATTAAATAGGTGTTGTTTGCCGCATCATTTCTAAAGAAGCAGTTCCAATAAATCCCGACCGAGGTTGCCATGGGTTGCGCATTCTCTGCATAGATCATATTATCAACCATATTCTTTAGGTCAAATCCGCTCCCGGTAGTAGGATTTAAGTTTGCTGCACCTCCGGCATAAGCAGGTGTATTTACAATTGTAGAACTTGAGGCATTGAATACAACAAAAGCCTTGTTTACCCGGTCATAAAGCGTGTATATCTGGTCGCTTGAACCTGCATTGATCACAAATGGCGAAATGGAAAGCCCGGCATAAGGAGGAAAAAACAATGGTGGATTGGCCAAATGGGCAGCACTGGCAAACTGACGATAGGCAATCTGATTATTGACGATGACATACTCCCAGCCCGCTCCTGATCCACCGCCAGAACCATTTGCCTGAAAATCAGTAGAAGGCAGTGAGCCTGGAGTAAACCAGTTCTCTGCCCTGGTCGAATCTGCAAAATCAACGCTCCTGACCTGTAATCCTCCATTGGGATACAAAAAAGATACCTTCTGTGCATTTAGTGCAGGAATATAGTTGATCACATTTACTTTAAAAGTGCCACTGGGAAGTTTGTGGCTGTTTACTGCTGAATAGACATTATTGAAAACTTTCCCTTTTATCCCTCCATCCCTTGTTGTGATCACTGAAATATCTGCTCCATCGGTCTGTTCCTGTAAAACAATCCAGCCTTCTCCACCCCATTCTGCGCCTGATACATTTAACGCAAAAGATTTATAGTAAGAGATACCAGTAGCATTACTGGTTACCCTTGCCACCAATCTGTAAAGATTTGGAGCCAATGTAATTTTGGTTTTTAAGTTTACCTCATTACCGATCTGATATTTGGTGGGGTTAGCAGCGGATTGTACATATTGCGTAAGGAGCCACTGGCAGGAGAAATCACCGGGTTCGCCCAAAGAAGCATCGATTTTCAGTTTCACTTTCAGACTATCGTTCTGTCGTAGAATAATCGAATCCGGTGTAATAAATACACTTGGATCCGCACCAGACATATCTGTGGAAACCTTAAGTGCATTTACCTGGATGTAGTCGTAATTCCCTTGGTCTTTGGAACAGCTTACCATCATTACAGCGATGATGGCCAGCGTCAGGGTAACACCTAATATTTTTTTTAACTTTTTCATTTTTTTATATCTTCAAACCAAATTTGATCAATAATTTGCAGGCCCTACCTGAACTGGTTTATTGCCATTGTCGGGATCGTTCAGCACGGCGCCACCCAGACCGTAGTTGCCCGGATAATTTGCTTTGATATAATTTCTTACCGTTGCCACATATAGGTTATAGCTTACCGGGGGAGAAAATCTGCTTCCCGGAAATTCCGTTATAGTTGTAGCGGTTGCAGGGTCATAGAGCGCATCCAAGATCAGCTTATACTTTGTTGGGCTCCAGGTGCCGAAATTTGTCTGATAACCGGCAAAAAAACCGGTTACAGATCCTGTAAACTCTCCCCATGAATCTGGTTTTTGGATATAGGCCAGATTGACAATCAGTTTCTGTTTCGCTGAGATCCCTTCCGCCGGAAAATCCTCGTTTTTCTTTAGCCTCAGGCTGATCTTAACCAGCTTTCCCGATTCAAGGTCCGCTGTCCGGAACACAACCACTGGAATTGTACCGGAGATTGTTTTCGCCGGAATAACCAGGTTCTGCGCAATTTTAAAATGCGTTCCTTCAATGGCTGCTCCATCACCGCTTGCAGGCAGTACCTCAACACTGAAGGATCGGATGGCAGTTGAGGGATTACCCAATACACTCACCGGAAGACTAAGGGTGTCTTTTAGCTTTTTTGGATATTTGGCAAAGGAATATGAAATAACTGTATCCGCCGTCCCAAAATAAAGGCCATCAGATCCGGTAAACAAAGCAGGGTCTTCTTTACAGCCGAAAAGAAACAGGCTCATTGAAAAAACAGCGAAATATTGAAATTTAAGCTTCATATCGGTTTCTTTGGTTTAATTGTTATTTTACTGATTGTATTCACGTTCTTTATCAGGAACTGGAAATACATAAGGGTTAGCAGGAACGTTGACTGTTGTTCCCGATTCCACCTTTAGATCTTTATTAAGTCTTTTATAGTAAAAAAAAGTTTGTCCTTCCTGGATAAATTCTTTCTTGTACTCCTTAGTGATTTCGGCAGACAGCGCTACTCCGTCAGGCACATCGGCAGCAGTAAGGGGATTAAGCCCCCTGGCGCTTCTTACCATATTCAAATAGGATAGCCCAGCTGGCAAGGCGCCAAGTGCATTGGCAGATTCGGCAAGGATATAATACATTTCCGAAATCCGGATAAGTGGAACGATATTCTGCATAGCGTAAGGCAAGCCCGGATTTTGAAAAAATTTAGATGGGACATTAAATGCCTTTGCCGGATTGTTGTCAAACCACGACAGTCTCCAGTCAAGCGGCGCTGTAGTTCCATAAATGGCATTTTTATTGGTTGCTGCCAATTGAAGGGATGTTCCCTGTGCGACGTTGAACATACTTTCATTGATTGTATTCACATTCGTACTGTATACAGCAAAAACCAGTTCCTTTGAAAATAATCTGTCCCTTATCCCGGCTGTAGCAACGGCTACATTGCTTGTTGATAAGGGAAATTTGTTACTGGCAATAACTTCTTTTGCATTGGCCATTGCGTTTGCATAATCGCCCTTGTATAAATAAATGCGGGCCAAACATGCCTTGGTTGCCCAATAGTTCATATGGTTCTGGGTATATCCAGAAGATAAGTCGGTATTGCCCTGATTAATTGCCGATGTATCGGCCTGGGCCAGCACAGTTTTAGCTTTATTTAAATCTACGATACAGGAGTCCAGTGCAGCATTGAGCGATACAAAAGGTGTAGATTTGGCTGTAAATGAAGTGATATAAGGGATCGCTTTTTCATTTAATCCCGTTGATGGCGACTGGCCGAATAAACGTACCAAATCAAAATGAAACAGCGCCCGTAAGGCTAAAGCCTCACCCTTTACCTTATAATAGTGATCCCGGGAAAAAAGACTTTTTTTCGCATCGACATATCCAAGCATATTATTGAGGTTGGCGATGTTGTTGTACATCCCACTCCAAATAAATCCTATTTCCTGTTTTACACCTAACTGGTTGTAATCATATTTATATGCATTGGCAAAAAGATTATCGCCAAGGACAGAGCTAGAAGCATTTGTATAGTTGTTCACCATTACCGATAACATTCCAACAGAAAGGTCGTAGGTATATAACCCTTTCATCGGAACCGATGCGGGTTTGTCCATTCCCAGATAAACGCCCGTCAAAGCATCAATAAAGCCTTGTTCATCATTAAATAGTGCCTCTTGTGGAACCTTGTCTTTTAAGGGCATCTCCAGGAACTTCTTACATCCGCCTAAAGCAATAAGCAGTACAAAACATCCTGGCAGAAATATACCGATAAGACTTTTGCGAGTTTTAACTGTCTGTTGTGTAATTTTGTTGATTTTAGACATATGTTTAAAAATTTGTAGATATCCCAAAATTCAAGCTTCTGGAGAAAGGATACCCGGTACCTCTTTCGGTCTTGATTGTAGCAAAACGGACCAGGTTATTTTGCGTAATCATGAGGCGGGGTGCAGACAGATGTGCTGCTTTTATCCACCTTAAGTTCGCAGGGAAATTGTAGCCTACGGTTAAACTGGCCAGTTCCATAAAATTATCCTTTTGAACAAAACGTGAAGTAGCGTTGGTCTGCTGCAGACCTAAAGAACCATCGGCTGTCAATGCTTTAAACGAAGACTGATCACCAGGTTGTTTCCACCGTTCGGTCAAGACCCTCAGGTCAGCATTACCTTGTGTTAAATCAACATTTTCTACTCGATCGACAAGCGTTTGGTTATACATGTAACCACCATACTGATAACTGACAATAATGTTCAGTACAAAATTTCTATAAGTCAGATTAGAACTTGCACTGCCTTTTATCTTTGCTGTTGCATCTGCAATAGGACGTTTATCTCTGGCATCCCAAACAAAGGTACGGCTACCGTCCAGTTTGGTAAATATTTCCTTACCGGTCGCCGGGTCTATGCCCAAAGATGGTACGGCCCAGATCCTGGTCATGGACTGCCCTACCTCGAAGCGCGGAAGCGGCGTAGTCTGATATCTCGAGTTATCTACATTATTTGGGTCATTTGCTTTATTGTATGCGTCATTGATTGCGGTAATAGCCGGAGATAATCTGGTGATCGTATTGGTATAATGGCCGCCGTTCAGGGCAACCGTCCAGAATATGTTTTTTGCCGGGTTTTTAATCACCGGTGCCGATATTCCAATTTCATAACCTTCATTTTTAGTTGCGCCCAAATTGTTCTGGTAATTTGTAAAGCCTGTTGAGGGTGCAATATCCAGAGGTAGGATTAAATTGTCGGTTGTTTCACGGAAAAACTCGATACTGGCATTAATTCTTCCCTTAAACATACCCAGGTTTAACCCGATATTGCTTTTGAGTGTCTGCTGCCACTTTAAATCAGGATTGGCATAACTCAATGTTGAAGAACCTATCATCAGACGATAATTATTTGCATAATTGTACTGGTAGATCTGTTGGGCCATATCTGAAGAAAAATTCTGATTGCCTGTAGTACCGATACTTGCACTCAATTTGGCCGACTGGATAATATCATTTGGTTTAAAGAACTTTTCGTTGGTAATATTCCAGGCTAAACCGCCTGCATAAAATGGGGCAAAGCGGCTGTTTGAGCCAAACTGAGAAGAGCCGCTTAGGTTAGCGGTAAATTCTGCAGTATACCGGTTGTCATAATTATAACTTAAGCTAAAAAAATTAGAAAGATTTTTGGTCATATTGTTCGTCGATCTCGGTTTAACTGTCTGATAGTCGAAACCATTGGCGAGCCCCATTTCGCCCAGATAATCATTTGGTATACCATAAACAGCTACAGTAGTTGAGTTACTGGATGTTTTTTGCAACGAGGCACCTAAATTTGCCAGTATAGTATTTTTACCAAGCGCCAAACGGTAACTCGCATTTAACCTGCCGCTAATTGCACTGTTTTTACCCTTAAGCTGTTGGTAGGAACCAAGGTTAGGAAACTGGGCCAGTGCGCTCGAAACAAATCTGGTATGATCGGCTGGGTAAAATGTTTCTGAACCCGGCGCATTTGAGGACCAGCCTAAACTACCGGTCAGTTTCAGGTTGTCCGTTAATGACCACTCCAGATTGGTATTGTTGGTAAAAGTTAAAACAGTAGCATAATCCTTTACGTTTAAGGTCGCATTATAAGACGGATTGGTAAAAATTCCGCCGGGAGCAGGAATACTGAAGCCTAAACTTGATGGGCCCGGTTCTAAAATTTTAATTGGATTTCCATTTGCATCATTGTTCCTGAAAAATGGGAATTCATTTACATATGAATCAAAACTTCCCCAAGGGGTATTGTTTCCTTTGGTATAGCCCACAGCAATGGCATTACTTAACCGGATATTCTTGACTGAATAGGATACATTATAACTTAAACCATAGCGATCCCTTCCAGAATCTTTCATTACCCCTTCCGAAGTGTTATAGTTTAAACCAAAAGAGTAACGCAAGGGGCCTGAGCCTCCAGATAAGGAAAGACTTTGACTTAAGCCTAGGCCAGTCTGAACAGGCTGGGAAAGCCAGTAGGTATTAACCCCACTTCTTACCGCGGCCAGACGGTAATCATACCATTGTTTCTTGGCAACATCGATATACTGATTGTTCGGATCGCTGTAAATCCCCGTTAACCGCTGTGCTTCGAGAAGCTGCTCGGCATTCATTAAATGATAAGATGAAAGATCGGGCAGTTCAGCACTGGCATTGACCGAGTAGGTTACCCTTAATCTTCCCGCCACTGGTTGTTTAGTTTCAATTACAATAACGCCATTTGCTGCCTTAGACCCATAGGCAACAGTTGCCGCAGCATCTTTTAACACCGTGATATTGGCGATCAGGTTCACATCCATATCATAAAGCGTCTGGAGCGTAGTTTCAAAGCCGTCCAATATGATCAGCGGCTGATTAGGATTGGCCAGGTAGTTGGCCGTGATATCCCCATTTGATACTGGGTTTGCACTCCCTGCATTTCCCTGTAAGGAAACAGGTAGGTTGTTTGCTCCCCTGATCTGGATATTGGGCAATCTGTTCGGGTCACTGCCAAACTCATTATTCTGGGCCAACCTTACCGATGGATCGACTACTGCTAGGGCCTGGATTACATTCCGGGGATTAACCGTTTTTAATTCTTCTCCGGTATACGTCTTTGCCGAACCTGTAAAGTTACCTACCGGACGTTTGTATAAACCTGTATTTACAGTTACCTCCTTCAGGGTTAGATTATTGGTTTTTAAGGTAAACTTCACATTCGTTTCACCAGGCTTCAAAGTAAGCTCCACTACGATGCGGCCGATATACGATGCCCTAAGTTTCGCGCCGGGAGGTACGTTCTTCAATTCAAAATTGCCGTCCTTATCGGTCCTTGTATTATTGGCGGTACCCACCTGTAACACTACAGCGCCCACCAGAGGATCTCCTAATTCATCCTTTACAACACCCTTTATTGTGATATTCTGTGCAAAAAGTGCCGTTGCAAAAAAGCTCAGAAACAGGAACAGTATTGCACTGCGGCGAGCTCTTTTATTTAATATGGTTTTATTGCTGTTCATTATAATTCCCTTGCAATTAATTTCTTTGTTCTCTAGTATATGCCTATTATTCAGGCCTGGTAAATGTGTAACTTGGGTTGGACACCATTGGCACATAGGCTGTACCGCTCACCGGCGGCGTTTTTGGATAAAACGGCAATGCGGTAAAGGGCGTGTTCTTGCGTTTGTAATAAAAAAACATTTGCCCCTCACCTATAAACTCCTTTCGGTATTCATTCATGATCTCAGCGGAAAGCGCCATTGCGTCGGGCACATTGAGACTTGTTAAGGCAGCTAAATTTCTGGCTCCGCGTACCTGGTTTATATATGATAAGCCTGCAGGCACATCTGCGGCGCATTCAGCTAAAATATAATACATCTCACTTAAGCGGATCATCGGAAATATATTGGAAGCGGTAACAGTCAATTTTTTAGGTATTAGGGCCGTGCCAAGGGCTGTACCCGTGGCAGCATCAATAAAACTTTTACGGTAATCAACATTTGTACTCCCATACAGCGCGGCCTGAGCTGACGCCGATAATCCGATGAGTGAAGATGTGCCATAAATAGCCTTATAATTAACGAAAAAGTTAGTGGCGTAAATGTTAAGTTTAAACAGACTTTCCTTGGTAAAAAACAGGTCGGCATTGGTATTTAAGGACAAAGCAAATTTATTACTGTTGATTACCGCCAAAGCATTTTCGCTTGCCTTGGCCATATCGCCCTTATATAAATATACACGCGCCAGTAAACCTTTTATTGCCCATTTGGTTACCTGTGAAGTCGTTAAATCATTGGGATTCATAAGCGCATCTGCAGCAGACAGATCAGCGATACACCTGTCCAAAGCAGTCCCAACCGTAACTGTCGGGCTTTGATCAACACTGATGGTGGTTACATAAGGAATACCTGGAGCTGCGGCATCAATGGGTGCAAACAGGCGGAGCAGGTCAAAATGCAGATATCCCCGTAAGGCCAGGGCCTCCCCTTTGAACGTGTTGTAATTATTACCCGTAAATATCGTTTTTTTCAGTTCTATGTTGTTAAGCAGGTTATTTAGGTTGGCCACAGACTCATACATTTTGTTCCATACCTCCGCGCTATAATTCTTGACCACCGGATCTGAAAAATTGTAGGTGGCGGCCTGATAATATAACTGTCCGGCTTTGTTTACGTTAATGCTATCAAAGTTTCTTCCTGCTAGCGAAAGAACCCCCATGGTGAGGTCCTTTCCATACAGTGTAGTCGAACCCATTTGCAGGTATACCCCGTTCAAAGCTTCCCTGAATCCCTGCTCGGTAGAAAAAACCTTCGATTCATCTACCTGCAAGGGCTGTGGCGTACCGTCAACCCATTTTTTACAGGCCATTATGCTAAAGAGCATTAATATCACTGCAAGAGCTGTTATTTTTTTTCTCAAAATCTGCATGGGAACTGATTTAAAAGTTTGCATTTAAAATGAATGTGTAATTGCGCTGGAAGGGATAATTAATTCCGTGCTGCATATCAGCACCACCGATCTCAAAAGCATTGTTCACCATAAACTTTAGGCCTAAATTTCTCGCCTTGATCTTTTCTGCAACTGTTTTGGGGAGCATATAGCCCAGTAGGATTGATGAGCATTGAATTTTATTATCGTTTTGGACCAATCTGGTTGTTGCATAGGTTGGTGAATTAAACAGCCCTTTATAGATGGCATCTGGCATACCCGGCACCCAACGCTGAGGGTTAAGTACACGGGCATCCAAATTATCATCAACTAATGCGTTTTCGATATCTGCCATCGTTTGATTATAAACTTTAGCACCATATTGATAGTTAAAAAATGCACTTAAGGAGAACTGGCGGAAAGTAACTTCGGTTCCCAGGGAACCAATCCATTTGGGCATTAAATTGCCTGCCAGCACTTTATCATTCGCATCCCAAATCCTTGTGCTGCTGCCATCCTTCTTCCGGAAAATTTCTTTGCCACTCAGGGCATCAATGCCTAAGGAGGGAACTGCCCAGATACTATAAACAGATTGACCGGCCTCGTATAAAGGTTGCAGGGTAGTTTGGGAAACGCTGAAATTATTGTAGTTATTAACCTGGTATAAATAAGGTCCTGAAGCTGTAATCTTATCTGCTGCATGAAAACCATTCGCCATAACATTTACCCTCAGGTTATTATTAGGTGATTTATAAACCGTTCCAACCGCGCTGATTTCAATTCCTCTAGTTTCTATTTCACCATAGTTATCATAAAACGAAAAATTTTGGTAGCCTGTTGATGCAGCAGCAGTTATCGGCAGTACCATCCTATAGCCAGATTGTTTATATACATTAAATGCCAATGTTAGCCGGTTATTGAAAAAAGCGGCGTCAAGTCCGAAATTCTGTTTAAAAGTTTGAGGCGCGCGCAGACCGTTATTTGCAAAACCGGTCAGGTAGGCACCTAAGCCAATTCCAATTGTACCTATACCACTACCCGATGGAACATACTGCTGATCGGTGTAGTAATTATAGGTAGTCCTGTTCAAATAAGATAAAAAGCCCTGGTTACCGGCTATTCCTAAACTGCCTCTGATCTTTAAAAGGTTAATCCATTTTACCGAATTTAGAAACTGCTCCTGGTTAACCTTCCATGAGAATCCTATCGCACCAGAATTAGTAGCCATATCAACCCCGGAATAATAATCCATTGATCCGGAAAGATCAATCTGATAACGTCCGTTGTAACTATAGCCAAAATTACCAAAGGTAGAAACATAACGGGTCACTATTTTGCCGCTTAGCGGTTTTGAAATTGAATACCCGTTTCCAGCAGATATATCAGTTATACGGTCCGTGGCAAAGCCACTGACTGCAATGCCTTCGGATTCGCTTGAGGTCTGTGATAAATTCATGCCCACATTTGCAAACACCTGGTGTTTACCAAAGTTATTCTGATACTGTAAACGGATACCGCCCTGAACATCCATAAACGAGTTGGAAGTATAGTTGTATTGCCCCCTTTTAAATAGGTTATCAGGAGTAATATTGGCAAATGAGGTATGATCGGGAGGCAGGAAATAATTTATTTCGTCAGATTGCCTAGCGATGCTAACCATTCCATTTAACTGAAACCCAGATCCAATCAGCCAGTTGAGACTAGTTAGATTGCTATAGCGGGCATAATTTGTAGCATCTAATGTCGAAATGGTTGCGTTATAAGCTGGATTTAGATAAGCCAAATCGCCATTTGCAAGTACATTAGACTCGACTGTTTTCTGAAATTTCCCGGTAAATGGATCGTTTAACTGCCAGTACTGGTTCATTTTAACATAACTACCAAACCCACCATATGGAGAATTTGCTGCATCTACCCCCAGATAAGAAAAATGATTACTGAAGGAAAAAGCACCAAAATGACCACCAAAATATGCGCCCAGATCAAGGTTTTTCCTAAAAGAGCCTTTCATTACTCCCTCAATATCATTATAGGATGCACTCAAACCATATGCGATATCTTCGTTACCTGCACTTAAATCAAGTGAATGTTTGTTGCTCAGTCCATTTTGTAGGGGAACAGCCAACCAATCGGTATTTACATTGTTTTTATAAGCCTGATCGTATCTGTTTTGGAAAACTGGGGCCAAAGGTCCGTTGAACAGCCCTGAATTTTTCTCTATGTCCAATTTCTGCTTAGCGGTCAAAGGCTTGAAAGAAGAAATATCAGGTGTGGAAATCTGTACCTGTTCGGTAAACGAAATTGCCAATCTGCCCTGAGGTTTAGTAGTCTGCACTGCAATAACCCCATTGCCCCCGCGTAAACCATAGCTCGAAGTACCCGCAGCATCTTTTAAAACCGTAACACTCTTAATGCGGTTAAGATCGATATCCAAAATAGTCTGGACCGATACCTGAACACCATCCAATAAAAACACCGGAGAAGTGTTCGAAGTTATACTCGATGCGATGTAATCTGCAGCCGAGGGTGTCTTTAGCACACCTGATACAGCATTATTATCGTTTATAACAGTAGCCGAAAACGGAAAATTACCTGTGCCATTCAACTTAAGCTGAGGAAGTATATTGGGGTTAGCCCCATCATTGTTCCCTCTCATTACCGATAATGACGGCACATAAAACTTTAGTCCATCAATCAGGCTAAGCGGATTCACATTACGTAGCTCTGCTCCGGTTACTGTTATTGCTGAAGTGGAAAACACCTCACCAGCATTTTGCCATAAGCCTGTGTTTACAAAGTATGCAGGCATTGATTCTTCTGCCTTGACCATACGTACAGTTAAGGATGAAGCGGGTATTCTCTTTCCCACCCTATGATATCCCGGCTTTAAAAGTATAACAACGGAATCACCAGTGTTCTCGAAAACCGCAATTCCCTCAATGGTATATTTAGATTCTTTTCCCAGCGTAACACGGACACTATCTAAAGGTCTGGAACTGCCCTGATCCAAAACCCTAACTGTTTTTTTCTGTAATCTGTGGACGGTATCAGCTTTAGAAAAAGGTATTTGAACTGTTGGCTGGAATGCAAAACCACTTTCATGATTCAAACAGATCGTGATAATCAAACCTAATAAGCAATACCATTTTTGTTTCATCGAAATAAAATAAGTTAATTAATAGTTAAATTTTGGTTTAATTAAAACTACCTCAATAACAAAATTATGTTAAGAGAAAATGAAAAAAAATGGATAATGAGACTAATAACAGGACTATACTTTTAATAGGCCGCATTTAGCTCATTAATAGAATGAAAAGTGGATTTTCGATATGCAAATTCAGATCAGTTGCAAAAAAATGGATAAAGCAGGAATTTGTTGATCATGATATCTTGCTATATTGCAGTTGGTTTTTCTCCAACAGCTACAAGCATTTCGCAAGGACCTATAAAGCCATTTTCTGTTTCAAACTCCCCAAGTGCATTTTCGATTTCTTCCCAAACAGCTGCTTTCTCAGGATCTGATAAACCATTTATCATCTGATGCAAGGCACCAAATGATTCTTTTTCGAACTGCAAGCACTCTTTTGCCGTTTGAAAAAGCAAAGGAGCATCAACAAGTTCTGTTATTACATCTTTGAATCCTGCTTGTAAAAATGCATTTTCAATAACACCCGCAGCGCCTAAACTAAAGGGGCCTGGCTGACCAGGTAACGGAGACGACAGTTTAGCCCGATTACGGATGATAGATATAGGAAGCGAGAAGAATTTATTTCGTTCAGGGGTTGAGTAAACAATAGCAGCCATTTTTCCGCTAGGTTTTAGCACCCGCAACATTTCTTTCAGCGCTTTTTGCTGGTCGGGAAAATAAATAAGTCCGACTCTTGAAATCACCGCATCAAATGTTTCGTCACCAACGGTGAGGTTTTCACCATCCATTACTTTTGTCTCTATATTATTAACCCCTGCCTGTTGAGCCATTTCATGTGCAAACACCAGAATATTGGAAGATATATCAGTCGCTAAGACACGGCCTGTAATACCAACTTTTTTAGCTACTGTAATGGATTGTTCGCCTGCACCGGCAGCAATATCAAGCACATACTGACCGTCAGTGACACCCGCCATTTCTAACATTCTGTCGGTTGTTTTACCCAACCATTTATTTAATGTTGGGCTCCAGCGGTACCAGGCCTCTGCTGTTTCTTGCCATTGGTGACAAGTTGTTTTTTTGTACTGTATAGGGTCAAATTGAGGAGTGGAGGGATCCATAAATTTATTTTTTTAGAAGTGAATGATCTAAACAGTATCGAAATTGCCACCAATCTTTGGGCTTTGGGGCCTGTTCTGAAAATCAGCCAAGGCCTGTACTAAGGATAATCACAGGCGCTTTATCCTTCAGTTATATGTATTTACAGAAATGTTAAGTTAAATATACGTGTTTTATCACTTAATAATCAGGATCATTTTCGGATCTGAGGATAGCTTTAAATAAATATGGGTTTCTATTCTGTAGCTTTTTATCTCAATATTCAATAGTGTGCCAACCCGCCCCTGTTCATCCTCTATTAACTGGCCCTCAAACAAACCCATCAGCTCAATAAGCGGCGTGTTCCTGTCGATCCGTTTTCCAGAAAGGCCGTTTTGGGGCATTGTGTTTTCTACTACCTTTTTATTGGTTTTTCTTTTTTTTGGAGTACTAATCATTAATTTGTTGGTTATTTTACCCATAAGCGTTTCACCTTATCTCTCTTTACTCTTAAACAGTGATATTCCTTTTACAAATTCTACAATAACAGGCGTTGGAATTGTTAAACAGCTTGTGCGGCTTAACCTGGCGATGTTAACACCATAGAAGCTACCCTTTGTATCAAATAAGGGGCCTCCACATTCTGATGGCTTTAGCTTTGCATCATGCACCAATACTTCTTTAAAGTTGTCTCTACGAACACTTTTACCGTCCATAAATTTATCTTCCTGTGAACCCGTTTTTATACTACGGGGCTTGAGTATAAAGCTCTGGGTATATAGATTAGCTGACTTTTTAGCATATTGAAGGGTAACCGTATCGTTTGTTTTGTATTTAGACAATTCATCTGGAATATCATCAATTGTCAACACCAGACGGTTATTGATCTTCTTTAAGACGTCCATAGCAGCAATATCAGTTGCTCCTATTTTTTTCTTTTCTGTAGCCAAAGGATAAAGGGCTGTTACAACAATAACGCGGTCGTCAGTCCTGTAGTTAACCCCAACACCTAAATAAGAAGCCGCCGATTTTGGAACCCTCACCTTAACATTACCGAGCACACTTATCTCACCTGCTACATGCGGTTTTGGTGAAATTAAAATACTACCGAGTTTATCAAAGGCATAATCAGCTTGTACTTTGCTTAAATTTATCCCACCGGCAATTTCTTGAGGGATTTGAAGAAGCACTAAATCATTTTCATCATCACGGCTCAACACCTGCGCAGCGACCATATTGCCATCTGCCAATTCGACCTTTGGATTTGGACCTACCATTGAGGATTTGCTAATAAAAAAGCTTTTTCCTTTTAAATCTGATTCAGTAGCAATCCCTGTTAAATTTACCAGGGTAGCCAGAATGCTGATATTAAACGATGAATCTTTAACAGTAAATACGTTTTTTAAAGCTGAAACCGATGGATCAAAGCTCGAAATGAGTTGTTCCATTTCAGGAATTGGCTTCACCTGGTCAACTTTTTTATCAATATTAAATTTATCTTCCGGTATAAAAGCGGCATGAACAGCTGGCGTTTTTAAAGCAGTCCAGTATTTCCTGAAATGATCCACCGGAACTTCCAGATTTACATCTATACTTAGACTTATCCGGCTATGGATGCCGATCACCCTTCCCTTTAGATCAAAAAGAGGACCTCCCGAATCGCCTGGTTCCATTAAACAGGTAGATCGCATAAATCCTGTTTCATGTTTCAGCTCAGCAACCTCACCAAGTCTAACAGTTGGTTTGGTAACTGTTATTAAACTGCCGGGATAGGCAATACTGATACAGGGCATACTAGGTTCCAGTATTGATGACCAACCCATTTTAGCAAAAGGCCATTTCCCCTTTTGGGTAATCACGATCATGGCCGCATCTATGGAATGAATAACCCCTAAACCTTTAGCTTTAAACTTACGGCCATCTGGAAAAGTAACCAAATACAAAGCATTTGGCGTAACAGCGTGGGCAGCGGTGAGAATATGTCCCTGGGTATCTACTACCACGCCGCTAAAATATCCGCCAACTTTCCGGTTAGCTGAATCCACGTTCGCAATCTGAACGGAAGCAGCATAAGCCTTTTGGATGCCTGATTTAACTTCGCTCTCCAATTGCCCGATATTAAAATTATTATTTTGCGCGAGCGCTGGCCTGATCGAAGACAGGCATATTAAAAATATAATTAACTTCTTCATTTTATTTACTTATTTCAGCAAGCAGCAATTTCTTCAATCCCGGACTACTTGGAAGTGGGGCTTCAGTGGTCACTACATTTCCCTGACGGTCAAAAAGCAGGTAACGCGGCATTACTTTGATTTTATAGTCTTTAGCCAGTACATTACCTCCTCCCCCGGCGAATAATTGAATTCCGCCCATCTGCCTTTCCTTAATTAATTTTAACCATGTAGCTTTTGCTCTTGGGCCATCCTGTGCAACGCCGATAAAAACAATATCTTTCTGGTCACGTAGATCTGCCTCTAATTTATTCAGGGCTGGAACCAGGGCTAAACAAGGTCCACAAAAGGTTGCCCAAACGTCAACTAAAACTACTTTTCCTTTAAAATCGCTCAGTGAAACCATTTTCCCATCCTGATCAGGGAAACTAAAATTCGCTCCTTTCCGCCCAGGGGTAGCATTATACAGCTTAGCTCCTAAGGCATCGACTTTGGTTTTTAAACTTGGGTATTGAAAATATTTGCCATACTTACCGGTCATCTCCTCGAATTGATCATAGCTCTTAATTTTAGCGCTCAGCCGATTAAAAATGTAAATACCTTTTTGGCGATCGGTAGAAAGAAATTCCAGGCCATTTTCTGTTTTATTTATCCCTGCGGCATAATCGGCATATAAACTGATCAATGCTTTACCATTGGGATAAAAAAACACTTCATCGCTTTTAAATTTATCTTTAACAAGAAGGTCTCTGCTATATTCCGACAAGCTTTCAGGCGTCGATGCTGTATTTTTTTTGATCTGACCCAGTCTGTAAAAATCCAGTTCATAATTAACGACCTGCTTCATCAACAGGTTAAATCTGGTATTCCTGGTACGGATATTGGTTTGAAAATCGGCTGCTCTGCCTTTAATAAGCTTAAAAGAAAGTGGATTACTTTTAAGCTCATCGGCTATTGAATTCCATCTTACTAAGGTGGTGTTTTCCTCGGTTTGTTCGCCCACAAACTCCATTTTCCGATTTTCAATTGACACTTGCGCTTTATCTCCTTTTTTGAGGTATACAGGAGATTGTCCGGCCGCAGCCGTGAAGCCCCCTATCATGTAGAACCCTTCATATGCTGGAGAAAAGGAGAAAACAAAAGATCCATCATCAGCTACCCTCACAGATTTAATTAAGCTCGTTTCTCCATCCTCAATTTGGAATAGATACACCACTTTATTAATACTAGACTTTAAAACTCCATGAACCTCATTGGTTTGAGCAACAGCACAAATATTTAGCAATAAGAGTAATGCAATTATTAATCGTTTTTTCATAAGGAAAATAGCTTAGTGTGTTTTTACTTTCGGCACATTGGACGATACTGAAATCCTAGATTCGTTATTTTGCATTTTTTGAAGTGTGGTTTCTGCAACGGCCAAGGATTCATCATTGTTCTTTTTCAATTCGGCTATTAGCTCTGTTTGTTGCTTAATCGCCTTTTCTTTCTCACCGAAAAAATAAATCGCAATGTTCATTCTGATTTTACTTACCGCGTTACTTTTAGATAAGATCATTGCTTTTTTTAACAGCGCAGTAGCTAATTCTTTATCCTTTACATCTTTAGACAGTCTTGAAAAAGTAATTGTATAGTTATAACAATAGTCAGAAATCCTGACCGAATCTATACGTACAACTGGTATTGGAGCGTTCTTATCGTTTATTATCGTTTCACTTCCGATGGAAGATGTTTTATCTGGAGGTAATAAGAATTGTGTTATATAGGCTCTTGAGGCTTGTACAAGTTGAACTGTATCTTTATGTAAACCGTAAAGTCTTATTTTAAACTCTAGGATTTTTTTTTTGGCCCGATCACCAATTTCAATCATTTTAAGATTTTCGTATAGTGCATTCAAGTGTGTTTCCTTTTCGGTAATTGATCGCTTACTATTTACCATGCTTTCAATCTTAGCCCTCATTTCATCACGCATGATTCTGTAGAAATTGGCAGCGGCAAGGCCATCACTTTTACATAAAACTGCGTCAATCTTCTTATAGTTATTAAGCATGTAACTATACAGAATCGAATCAGCCCCAGTGGTAAGGTTAGCCCCCACGAAAAAAAGTTGAGCTGTAGAAGGGTCTGTAGTTACAAACTTGGCAATATATTGATTTATAGCTGTCCCAGTCCATTTACCTGACGTTTTTAAACGTTTGATATAAGCCTGCGCAAAAGGTTCATCATAATTACCAGTTTTATATTTAGCATCTAATTCGGCAAGACTTATTTCTTTTTTTCCGGCATACTTTGCCAGCATTTTATCTGCCAAGTCTTTAAACTCATCGGCTGGCATAGAACTTTTAGACCGGTCTACCAAGGTTTCATCATTTGGGTTAATGAACAAATAAGTGGGATAAGAATGCACTTCGTATTTCTTTGCAATGGCGATACCCTCCCCTTTTTCTGCATCAATTTTTACATTTACGAAACCGTTGTTGTACTTCGCCCCTATTTCGGATCTCGTAAATACCTGTGCAGCCATCACTCTACATGGACCGCACCAACTGGTGTACACATCTACAAAAATAGGCTTGTTTAGTTCTTTTGCCTTTTTTACAGCCTCTTTCCAGGATGTATGCTCAAACTCAATTCCTTGAGCAAAAACGCTCAAACAAGCAAACAAAAGGAAGCTACTTAATAAAATCTTTTTCATTATTTAATTCATTAATAATTATCTGACATCCCGTTTCTTAAAACTTACTGATTGACCTTTGCTAATTCCTTTTCGAGCATTTGCTTCAGTTTTGCATCTGATGGGCGAGGTGCATCTGTAGAGACCACATTTCCCATTTTATCAAAAACCATGAATCGTGGAATTGTTGCAATCGCATAATCTTTTGTTATTTTGGTCCAACCACCTGCAAATAGTTGTATGCCATTCATATCTTTCTCTTTAAGCATTTCTAACCATTTTTGCTTATCTTTTGGATAATCTAATGATACCGATATAAAAGTTACATCCTTATCTTTGAATGCCTCTTCCATCTTTTTTAGATAGGGAATTTCTACTTTACAAGGTGCGCACCATGTTGCCCAAACATCAACTACCACTACTTTGCCCTTATAATCGCTCAATGAAACCATTTTCCCATTTTGATCAGTATAAGTAAAATTGATAGCCGGTTTAGGCCCAATTACGCTATTGTACAACTTCGTCCCCAATTCTTCTATAACCGATTGATGGTATGGAGATTGGAAATATTTATCATACTTTTTTGTAAAATCTTGAAAGGCAGCGTAGGTATTAGGTAACTTGTTTTCATTAAGAATGATGGCACCTTTTATGTGATCATTATTGAACGCCATGATTTTTTGATCAACCGATGCTCGGCTCAATATAGCTGAGCTTGCGTATGTTTCTTTTCCATCTGACATGGCAAAGTTTGCATACATCCCTAAAAAACGCTTTCCATTAAGCATTCCTAATACTGCATCTGTATTAAACTTTTTCGAGTCTACGATGCTACTATAATAAGGTGGTAACTCTTCTCTTTTAATAAACACTCCATCTCTAGGAATGCCAAGAAAGTTCAAAGCATATAAATCCAAGTCATATCCAACCATTTGTTTCATCGTCTTGTTGAATGCCACATTTTTAGTAAGAATGCTTTTCTTAAATATTTCTGCTTGTGCAGACACTTTGGTTAAAGCAGGAAAAAACGCAGTAAATGCCTGCATGGAATGGAACGAATTATACTTGATCGATTCGCTCATTTGTGTCCATTTATATAAAATGGCATTCTCTGGTGTTTGCTGCCCAACAAAGTCAATAGTCCTGTTATTAATGGCTATATTAACTTTGTCGCCTTTCTTTAAGTAAATTGGCGATTGTCCCCTAATAAATTCTCCCCAGCCCACAGCATAAAAACCTTCCTGAGCTGGATTGAACATAAAACCAAAAGACCCATCTTTTGCCAATTTGGTTTTTGTGATTTCTTTGATTTCTCCGTCCTTGATTTCGTAAAGGGTAATATCCTTATCATCAAATCCTTCTGACTTTACCGTTCCCCACACTTGGGTCATTTGTGCAGATACACAAAGATTGAACAGCACAAACAATAAGCAAAGTGTTATTTTTTTCATCAGTTGATATTTATTAATTTGTTTTTTAACCACATAGACCAAAGCCGGTAACCATGTATCCATGTGGATAATTTCATTATTTAGCTTTAGCCAATTCGGTTTCAAGTAATGCTTTTAGTTTTGGCTCAGAAGGCCGAGGTGAATTAGGATTGATTAATTTCCCTTCCCGGTCAATAACGATAAAACGCGGAATGGTTGTAATCTTATAGAAATCGGTTACTTTATTAACAAAACCGCCTGCATATAACTGCACACCCGACAGCTTCATATCGCTAACCATTTTCAGCCATTTTTCTTTGTCTTTCTGCTCATCTGTAGAAATGCTCACAAAAACCACATCCTTATCGTGTAATTCTGCATCCAGTTTCTTTAAAAAAGGAATCTCTGCTTTACAAGGCGCACACCAGGTTGCCCAAATATCTAGCACGACTATCTTGCCTTTAAAATCACTTAATGAAACCATTTTGCCGTTCTGATCCTCGAAAGTAAAATCAACGGCCTTACCACCTGCAGTAGTGATATACAATTTAGCACCCAACGCATCAACTCTTGCTTTTAAGCTCGGCGACTGAAAATATTGTCCGAAGTTTTTAACCAAACCTTCATACTGCGGGTAGGATTGTATGAAAGGGGTTTGCTTAAACAAGATATATACCCCTTTTTGCCTATTGGTAGTAAAGAATTTTATTCTATCGTTGATATTCGTAGTCCTGCCCCCTGCCCAATCAGCATATTCATTTATTAATAGCTCACCAAACAAATACGATAGGACATCGTCATTTTTGAATTTATTTTCCGTTAAAATCGAATTATAATAGGGCACATAATCTTCTTTCTTTGCTTGAAATCCTGATTTACGTGGAGTACGGACAAAGTGCATGGCATAATAATCTAAATCGAAATAGGTTACTGCGGTCATCAAGCGGTTAAAACCTTCATTCTTTGTTTTAATCGTCTTTCTAAATTCATCGGCTTGGGCGGCAACCTTGGTCAATTCAGGAAAAAAATCCTGGTAGGTACTTAATGGGGGCTCCATAAAATAAACAGATTTTACCTTTAGCTCCTGTGTTAAGGTATTCCATGAGGAAAGAATGGAATTTTCAGGCGTTTGTTTCCCTACAAACATCATTCTCCTTTTATCGATAGCGATTTCAGACTTGTCGCCTTTCTTGATATATATCGGAAAAAGAGGCCCTTTTTCCATTTTTGAATAACCTACGGTATAAAAGCCCTCACCAGAAGGAGTAAACAGAAACCCGAATGAACCATCTTCGCCCAGTTGAGTGCCTGCTAATAATTCGGGCTTCCCATCTACAATACTATAAAGATAGATATCCTTTTGGGTACCATTTCTCATCACGCCACGGATTTCGCTCATCTGTGCAAATGAAACCTTTGCTAAAAGCAGGGCGGCAATTATTAATAATTTTTTCATCAGTTATTTTTTACTTAGTAATTCATTCAGATAAACCTTTAGAACAGGATTTGATGGGCGTTGACAGCATTTGGCATTGAGCATTTTGCCCTCTTTATCAATGATCACAAACCGGGGAATACCGGTTCTGCCGATTTTATTGAAGAAAGGATTTGCTGCAAGACCACCGTTCATCCATAGTTGATTTCCGGTTAAGTTTCTTTTCTTGATAAAATCCTGCCAATATGTTTCTTTGATATCTCCATTCAACGAGATGAAAGCAATATCTTTTCCCGCCATTTCATGTTCCAGTTTTTTAAGGAAGGGCATTTCTGCCACGCAAGGATGGCACCAGGTGCTCCAGATATCGATTAAAATATATTTGCCTTTATAATCAGAAATTTTAGCTACCGAACCATCTGGTTTTTGGAAAGTATAGGCGCTAAAATCGGTACCAGGTAAGGCCTCATTATAGCGCGTCACGGTCACGACTTTGCTGGTAATTGCATTGATTTTTGCAATATTGGTGGGATCTTTAACCAACCCCATCGACTCCTTAGCCAGATCCTTTACTTTAAAAATATCATCTTCTAAAAAGGCATATTCCAACAACTTAACAATATAAGTCTCTTTTAATTTTTGATTGCTAATGGTATTTGCAAAATCGGCAATCCAGGTATTTGAATTACGCACCTGTAATTTACCTGTTTCCATTTTAGCGTACATGATCTCATTAATTGTTTTAAACCAATTGTAATAAGTCACAATTTCAGGTACTAAGTTGATGTCCAGATCAACAAAGTTGATTTTACTAATGAGATCTGTTTCTCCTGAAACCTTGGCTTCCATATAAGGCCCGCAAACTTTATCAAGGTATTCGCCTTGTGCATAACCCAATAAAATAGCGCTGTTTAGTTTTACCTCTTCGCTACCGGAGGTTTTGATGGCATTTACCCGGTTCGTATAAACTTCTATTGCGCTATACTGTTTATTCTTGTAATCGTACTTTCGGTTAAGGTTAAAGAGAAACTGGTTTAAACTGCTTCCCTTTCCAGAGAATACCACATTGTTATCCTTTACCGAAATCAAGATGTCATCTCCAGGTTTCAAGAAGGCATTAAAACCCTGTACAATTGGATCGGTTGTGGTTAAAATACAGAATTCGGGTTTTGTAAGGGTCGTTTCCATGCTGAAACGACCGTTAGTATAATTTGCCCTTCCTTTTTGGATCATGCCAAAATCTTCAATAAAAAGACTGGCTGCTCCTTTTAGTCCTGACATCTCTCCCTTCACCACTGTTTTTACGCCCTCATCGGCCAAAATGGGCAATGAACTTCCCAGTCCGCAAATTAATGCGGCATATAAAATCAATTTTTTCATCTGTTTTTGCTTTTTATCTTTCTCTATAATGCAAGCTTTGGACCTTGCCGAAACCGGTAAATGTATAGTTGGGTTCTTTGGTTAGCCCCGCGCCGCCATTTTGGATAGAAAACTTCTCCAATTTTCCGTTCGCACCCTCGGGAAGAGCCGGATCATAGCTACAAACTACCAGTTTATCTGTTTCGGTGATCGGGTAATTGGCACCTACCAAATGGTAGATCTGGAATTTAAGCACGCTTACTTTCGCTGCACCATAATCATATACCTCTGTACACAAAGGCGTTACTGGAGAAGTGTCATATAAGTATATTTTACCGCCAACACTGTAAAAAAGATAGCCGGTTTGACTGCTGACAGCGAAATTTTCTGCCTTGTCGATATCTTTGCCTACAATTTCCTGGAAATACAACTGTTTGGCAGTATGTGCCTCAAAGCGGGCCAGATAGAGTTTACCATTTACTGGATCCTTTAATATGGCATTCACCTGGTTAGTTTTTGCATAGGTCATATATATCAAGTCCTTCCCTGTATTTGCATAAGAGAATAAAAGCGGCTGACTTACACTTCCATTAGGTTCTGGAACGGCCAGGAGTTTAGAATCATTAACACTTAAATGCCTTTTAAACCTTTTATGATCAATATCATAAAAATAGTTGTATTGCGAAATAACAGGGACAACAGAATTTTCATTTCCGCCAATGAAGGGAGCCACTTTGTATGGCCCTTCAGTCGCATCAAAATTAAGTGTTTGACTGTACTTGTTTGCGGGTGCTTGCGAAGTATAATAAACATCACCTGTTGAAGAAATCATGTAACATCCGTTAGCAGCTATCCCATTTACGCGTTTCACTACATTAATACTGAAATTTGCCGGCACTTCTGTTAGTATTTCATACTTTACATTATAGTTAGGCTGCCATGCAAAAGTTTCAGGGTTTACCCGATCTATACTTTGATCGGTTCCAAAGTAAATGGCATAAGGTAAATTAATACCAACACCATTAAGTGCACCACAATTGTAACTGTAAACTACTTTGGGTTTCCCTTTTAATTCAAGACCGGTATTCGCTTTTTTCAATAAATCGGTTACCACGATAAAATCTCCTCCGCGCTGCCTGGCAAGCATATCTACCCTTGCTTTATCATTCACTTCGGTCATTAATAGCCAGCCTTCGTTGTATACATTTCTGATTTCTAACAAGAATTTCTTTCTAAATACAACACCAGTAACATTATCTGTAATTCTATAATAGGCATCATAGGTACCTGCCTTTTCACTGATAAAAACATCCAGGTCTTTTGTTTTGGCCAAGGTCTTTAGGTTATTAGCATCCAATACGTATACCCATTCATAGGAATAACGATTTGGATCAGTAATACGAGCATCCTGGGTAAATTCAATAGTTGGGTGAATAGTTAACTGCGTAAGCGTTAAAACAGAGATCGTTCCATTTAAATCTGAGCTAAATTTAACCTCATTAATTTCATGGTAATCATAATTACCTATATCTTTTTTACAAGAATAGGTTAACAAAGTTAATGCTGCCAATAAGCAGGCGTATATATATATTTTCATCAGTATAATTATTTTTAATGGTGATGAAGCTATCATGAGCATATTATTTGCGTTTTGTAGCGTTTGCTCATGACGGTTTTATCATAACATTTTCATTTATTAGAAAATAAACAATTAGTTAGAACCTGTGCCCATGGTCATTGGCTTGCCATTTTCATCTAAAACGGGTTGACCTAGACTGGTTAATCGATCAAGCTCACGTTTTACTATTTTACCGTAAGAATTAAGTTCGCCAACATTACGGGGAGTCTCCATATAGTCGCCTGGTAGGTGCAGAAAATCCAATATGAAAAACATCTTTGTTCGCGACCATGTGCCGAATGGACCATCAAGCCAATATTTAGGCTTTTTTACTACATCATCAATTCTAATTTTGTATTTGATGGTACTGATTGGCTTACCACCGATAAGCCTGGTTGTCCAGCTCGTGCCAAAGCTCTCAGTTGGCAACAAATCAAGAACTAGCACATAACTGTTGGTCTTCATGTCGGCCGTACGAGACAATTTCACCTTAAAGGTATCCCTGAGGGCGCTCTTTTTCATTACAAATTTTTCAGGTAATGCCTGATAATGGACGCCAGCAATGGCAGTTGAAGACTGGTTAACTGCAACCTTATATTCCCTGTCATGATCTGCAGCGAGACCTGTAATTGCCACCACAACATCCTTTAAAGTGTCAGGCTTGGTAATATAGGTAAACGATACATAAGTAGAATCTACATTTGGCGCATAAGTTCTTCCTGCATCAAAGAAATAAACATCAACTTTTTCATTATCAAAGTTCATTAGTCCTTTTTCACATGACACCAGTGAAACAGCTATTAACAGTATAGCAATTTTATAAACAAGTTTATTCATGGTTTTATGATTAACGGTTAGTGATTTCAGTGCTTGGAATTGGAACAACATATTGGGCGGCTGTCATTGCGTATGGGCTATCGCTATCGAGTACCTTGCTACCATTTGGAATAGTTGCGGTATTGTTCCGTTTATAGTAATAGAATAACTGGCCTTCCCCAAAAAATTCCTTTTGGTACTCCTTCAATATTTCTGCTGGAGTAGCAGTAACAGGGAAAGCCGAGGTATTGATGCCCCTATTTGATCGAACCGCGGTTAAATAGCTGCTTGCAATAGTCATGTTTGGCTCACACTCTGCAGCGATATAATACATCTCGCTCAATTTTAACAAGGGAATCGTATTTCTAAAAGGTTTGGTTTTGTCCTCAACATCAGCATACTTTAAAAATGTTTTGTATGGTTTAGTTGCCGGCGCATCCCAAAACTGGAAAGAGAACCTATAATCGGCGGTGAGTTCCGGGCTAAAAAGCGCAGTTAAACGCTCATCTTTTGGTGCCAGGATATTATTATCGGTTAAACCAGAGCTGAAAATCTTCAGCTGACCATTCCCATCCTTATAAAGGTCAGGATTATAGGTACCCAGGATCATTTCATTAGAAAAGATCTTATCTGGGTTTGCTTTGTCGTTCAGGATATTAATTTTATCTACCCAAGTGAATTTATTCGAATTAATGACCACCAATGCACAGGCTAAAGCTTCGGCCTTATTGCCCCTATATAGATTTACCCTTGCCTGCAATGCCTTTACCGAATAATAAGTAAACTTATACTTCCTTTCTAAGCTCATTGACTTATCATTTGAAAGCAAACTTTCGGCCTTACCTAAATCAGCCATAATGTGATCCATTATTTTATTGGCTGGAAAGAAAGGGGCTACGGTAATTTCACCAGATGTAGCGTAGGGTATCATTTGAATAGTAGAACTGGTAGAATCGGCAGAGTTGTATATAGGACCAAATAAACGGAGCATATCAAAATGCAACATCGCCCGTATAGCCAATGCCTCACCACGATAAGTTGAATCGGTTCTTGCATCCAATACACCAGGATATTTATTAATATTATCCACAAACCTGTTCACGTTAAAAATAGCGCTATAAGCATTTGTCCAAATTTCGGCCATTTTGCTAGCTACCGCACCATAGGCGTATGTTGCATACGAGTTATAAATATTTACGCCAGATCCACTTGCAGGAGTCATATTATAACGTTGTGCAAGTATGTCTGGAATGGTTAATGTTAGGTTTTCGCCATATAAGGTATTTCCACCCAGTTTCACATAACTACCGTTCAAGTATAGCTTGATGTTTTTGGCAGAAGTGAAAACCTGCTCTTCAATTAATTTGTCTTCGGGTTGAATTTCCAAAAATTTCTTACAAGAAGAGAGCGCAAAAACCGCGAAAATTAAGACGATGATATTTCTATAATTTTTTTTCATATTCCTATAAATTAGAATGAGGTCCTTAAACTAAATGATGCAGAACGTGCAAACGGATATTCAATCCCTCGTTCGCGTTTAACTGTGGATAAATGGAAAATATCATTAGTATAAGCTGATAAACTTAAGTTTGTCATACCAAGGCTTTTCAGCCATTTACTATTTATAAAGTTATAAGACACATTGATTGATTCAAGTGAAAGGGAGTGTTCTTTTTGAAGAAAACGGCTAGACATTTCAGTTGACCTTGCGCTCGGATCGCCCATAAAGATATTTTTGAATTGGGCGATATCTCCAGGTTTTTTCCATCGATCATACAAGGCACGTCTATCCTGGTTGTTAACAATATCATTGAAATCGATATTTTCAACTTTTTCAAGCAGCGCTGAATTGAAAACATTGGCACCTAATTTATACCGCATTGTTAGCTGAACAGATAGATTTTTATATGTAAAATTATTTGAGATAACACCTTCCAATGTTGGTCTAGAGCTACCCACTTTAGTATTAAGCCCAAGCGTATAATCTGTTGTACTCCCTCCATCTGCCGTTAAATACATTTCACGGCCAGTAGCTGGATCAATACCTAAAGAGATAACCGTAAATAAATCATTAGGGCTAGCTCCATCCTGGAAACGGGTCAAAGTTTTATCGGTTACCACCTTTTTTAGCTCACCAGGCGCCGCTGGCGCTGCTTCGGCTATCTTCTTGTCGTTCAATTCCTTTAATGCATCACCAAAGCCGGCGTATTCGCTATTGGTTCTTGCACCAGTTACCCCAATTCTCCAAAAAATACGGCCGGAGCGATTATTAATTACTGCGTAATTCAGTCTAAATTCAGCTCCTACAGTCTTTAATTTACCCACATTCATAGAATAACTGGCAACACCTGAAGAGGTAGGATAATCTACCGGAACCACCATATTGTTGGTAATCTTAGAATAAGCAGTAAAAGACCCCGTAAGACGATCCTCAAAAAAACCAAAATCGATACCACTACTTAGCTGGGTGGTTTTTGACGGCAACAGATCTGGATTACCTAAGGTTAGCATACTTATACCCATACCAGCTGGGTTATAAGCTTTCAAATACTGATAGATTGTGTTATTAGGCGCAGCTCCCATGGTCTGGTTCCCGGTTACACCAATATTGGTATAAAGCTTTAAACGGCTCACTACATCCGGATTTTTCAAAAAAGTTTCGCGATGCGCATTCCAGCCAATACCAGCTGACCAGTAAGGACTCCAAGGATCATTTCTACCAAAAGATGACGAACCATCTAAACGATAAGAGGCATCAAATAAATAACGTGAGGCATAAGAATAGTTTACCGATCCAGTTACGTTTACACTTCTGAAAGCAGAAGTAGATGCACTTGGTATTCCATTAGAATCATAACCATAGGCAAATCTTAAATTTGGCTCTGATTGCGTAGGGAATCCCTGTGCTACAAAACTTGCGAAATCTGAATAGTTACTGCTTAATTGTCCCCTTAAGTTAGCGGTAACAGAATGCTTTCCGCCAAATATATTGCCATAAGTTAATAAGGCGTTCGTGCTATAACTTAAGCTATTAGATTTGCTATTGGTGTATTTACCGCGCAATATTGGTGAAAGTCCTGCGTACTCTGTATTATCTGGAGATGTAAATACCTCAACCTGCGAAATACCTTTCGATATGGATAACCCTCCATTTAATCTAAATTTAGGAAGGAAATCATATTGTACAGACAGGTTGTTCGTTAAGTTCAATGCTTCTGCTTCATTTTTGAAAGGCAATGAAGCGTTATACAACGGATTTGGAACAGTTATGGCTTTAGTAGTTAAAACAGTGGAGAAAGTTTTAGCGTTATCTAGACTAGGACTGCTCATATTCTTTTCGTAATAAGGGTTTGTATTTACAAACGCAGAAAAGTTACCATAAGGAGACTCTGTACTGTTATTGGCGTTGATAGAGAATGAGTTGTTAATATTGATCTTTGATTTCCGATAATTCAAATTGATATTACTTCCCCATGTATCGCGGGCGGAGCCTTTCATTACCCCTGGATTGGTTTTATAATTGAAACTCACTCCGTAGCGAAAAGCCTCATCACCACCGCTCGCATTAATGGAATGGTTTTGGCTTACGATATTACGCAGAGGCTCAGATAACCAGTAAGTATCTACACCCCTAGCGATGTCCGCTTTGTGTAAATTATATACTGAATCTAAAGCAAACTGTTGTTGAATGTCAGTAATGGTATATTTTCCCGAAAGTCTTTCAAACTCCAATTTCTCTGCCGCGTTCATCATGTTGTAAACGGTGAGGTCAGGTCCTTCAAACCTTAAGTCACTGTTATAGGTAAAGCGCAATTTACCCGGCACCGGTTTAACGGTTTCTATTACAATAACGCCATTTGCCGCTTTTGACCCGTACAAAGCTGTGGATGCCGCATCCTTAAGGATAATAACAGAGGCCACACGGTTCATGTCCAAATCGATAATCGTACTCAAAGTGGTTTCAAAACCATCTAGAATAAAGAGTGGCTGGTTTGGATCGGTACCAAATTGATCTTTTAACGAAAGTTCGGAAACGGTGGTTTTACCCCGAAGTTCAAGTGTAGGAAGCACATTGGGGTTAGAACCTTTTAGTTCATTCTCAATTACGATAAAAGAGGGATCTAAGGCCCTCAAACTCGCAATGATATTATTGTTTCCGATTGCCTTTAGATCCGCACCAGAAAAGGTAGCAGTTGCGCCCGTAAAACTTTCTTTGTTCCTGTTTATACCAGTACCTGTAACCACTACCTGATCTAGCCTTTCAACAGATGATTTAAGCTGTACATTTAAAATATTCTTATCCCCAACACGTAATGTTTTTGATTCTAAGCCAATAAAAGAAAAGGTAAGCTCATCCGCATTATCGTTGATTGAAATAGCATATTTTCCATCCTTATCCGTTCTTACCAGTGTACCAATTTTCTTACTCCTCACGCTCACCCCAACTAAAGGGTCACCATTCTCGTCGGTTACCGTACCTGTAATTACCCGTATCTGATTAACAAAACTAAAGGTTGGTGCAGACTTAGCCTTTACAACTATGGTTTTATTCTCAATTTCAAACGAAAGTGGCTGGTCCTGGAAAGCTTTATTCAATGCTTCAATTAATGGAACATTCGTCAAGTTTAAGTCCACCGGCTTCACATTTTCCAGCATGCGGTCGCTATAAATAAAATCATAACCGGTTTGCTTACGGATCTCTTTAAATATGGTTACCAATTTGACATTCTTCTGCTTCAAGGTCACGTTTTGGGCATAGGTGCCTGCGCTTACCTGCAAAAATGTAGCTGTTAATAAGACAATGATTAGTTTCATTACGAGCAAAATTTGGGCAATACGAGCTGGTGGCCTGTATAGCCTTTTAAAGTAAAAATTCATACATTTGAATTAGTTTAATATAAGTATGCCGATTATCTAGTTAGGAACTTGGCATGCTCAGGGTTTCATTAATAATTGTTTTGCAATTCCCGATTTATTCGGGTTTGATGAATAGCATTAAACCATAGCCAGGAGTGTGCAACCACTCTTGGCTTATTTTTTAAGCTATGCTTTTGTAAAAGTTAAGGAAAAGCTTTCATTATGGTTGGTTTGGTTAGTAAATTAATCGGTTGGTTTGGTTTGTTGATATTTTTATTATTGGTTATTCTTTACTTTGATTTTTGATCCGCTAATTTCGAATTCGATTTCGCCGGTTGATTCTAAATTTTTAAGGATTTCTTTGATATTTTTTGACCTTGACATCTGACCACTAAAGGTCAATCCGGTGTTTACATCTTTTTCATAAACTACATCCACATTATACCATCGGCCTACCCTGCTCATGATCTGCTTTAAACTCTCCTTTTGAAATATAAAATCTCCGTTTTTCCAGTCCATCACTTCTTCCACATCCTTCTCTACCACGTTTATTCCTTTCTCGGTCAGTATGGCCTGCTCTCCCGGTTTAATCTTAACTTCTTCTTTCACTCCATTTTTTGTATAATCAGAGGTTACCACTACACTTCCCTCTAGTAAGGTTGTTTTAATAGCGCCTTCATCCTTGTAGCTGTTGATGTTAAAATGCGTACCCAGTACTTTTACTTCCTGACCTTCATTGATAACCTTAAACGGGTGTGTTTTATCCTTGGTTACTTCAAAATAAGCCTCTCCCTTTAGTTCAACTTTACGATCCTCCATAGATGCAAATGACATCGGGAATTTTAACGAGGAAGCTGCATTAAGCCAAACCTTGGTACCATCAGGCAGGATAATCTGGTATTGTCCACCCCTTGGGGTTTCCACTAAATTATAGGATACTAACTTGGCTGTTTTTTCTGCATCACTTAATACCTTATATAATACTTGACCATCAGCCGATTTTGTAATCTGAATTCCAGACTGTTTCAATAAAGCACCGTTCCCAACTTCATTTAGATTAACTCTTTTTCCATCTGCCAAAGTCAAGGTTGCATTATTTTTTCCGGGTAGAATAGCAGCCTGCTGATGCTGATCTTCCATTTTTGTTTTAATCGCGAAAAAATAAACGCTGAATCCTGCAACAATTAAAAGTACGGCGGCAGATAAATATTTCCATAATGGAAACACCCGAATAATTTTTTGTTGATCTTCAACCTTATTAATAAGTGACTGGTATATTTCGTTTTGAACAGCTTCTTTCTCACCCATGAGTTTAGCATCCCATGATATATGTCTTTGAATGAGTAAGTCATAAACCTCATCAAAAGCTTTTATTTCCTCTTCACTGGCAGTTCCCTCCTGGCATTTCCTTGCCAATTCTTTAAATTCACTATCAGTTATTATGTTTTTCATATAGGTATGTCTAAATGAAAAGCCCTAACCCCTAAAAGAATTTAAAAAAAAGTTGAAATGAAGTGATTAAGCGGTTTTAAAAAAGGATAAAGCTGAAATATAGGATGCCCTTTGTGTAGATATATTTTACTTATACGTCTTTGACAAGGACTGTATCTTGGTTTTTGGTTTAAAAAGTATGATGGAACGAAAACATCACCAGCAAAAAAAGTACTTCTCCCATCACTGCCCGTAAATGTTTTAGTGCGATTGACATCTGGGCTTCAACCGTTTTTACGCTGATACCCATTCTTTCGGCAATTTCTTTATTACTCAGAAATTCCTTTCTACTGAATAAAAAAACCTCCTGGCAGCGCTTAGGTAGTGAAGCAATGCCTTTTTCGAGCAATTTTTCGACATCTTGTTTATTCAGGTTATCTTTCTGTAGGGCAAAGCCAGCCAATCTTTCCAATTCGCCATCTTCAATAAAAACCTTCCGGTTATTTGCCGACTTGATATAAGTAAGTACTTTATAACGGACAGCGCTAAACAGGTAAGATTTTAGTGAATCAATTTTCACCTCATCCCTTCTGATCCATAATTGCAACAGAACATCTTGCACAATATCCTTACACGGTTCGGGATCTTTTAATACGCTAAATGCGGCAAGGTATAGTTGTTCCCAATAGTTATTATATATCAGCTGAAGGCCTCTTCTGTCATCTGTCTTTAATAAAGAAATTAACTCTTCATCTGGTAATATTGCTTGAGTAAACATTTCTCTTTTGCATAAGGATATATAAATTTAGAAAAAAAAACCGACACCATACAATAAATTGGAAAACCGGCAGCACTATTCAGTTACCCAAAAATCTTTCTTTAAGGCTATATTTTCAGACGAATTTCCGATCATAACCTTAAACTGTCCAGGCTCGACCCTGTATTTATTTTGTTTATCAATGATTGACAGGTCATCCGGTTTGAGTACGAAGCTTAGCATCTTCTCTTCTCCCGGCATTAAGGTTACCCTTTCGAAACCACGTAAAACAGATTCGTAGGTGGTAACACTGCTCAGCACATCTTTTAGGTAAAGCTGTACCACTTCATCTCCTTTTACCTTTCCGGTATTTTTTACTTTTACCGAAACCCTTATTTCCTCACCTATCTTATATTTTCCCTTATCGATGGTTAATCCGCTAAATTCAAAACTGGTATAACTCAAACCATAACCAAAAGGATAAAGTGCACCTACTACCGCAGTATTACCATAACCGTTCGGCCCGTCGCCAGGCTGCCCTGCATGAGAAGCCTGTTTAAATGGAAAATTAAGTTCGATCTGCCCAATGGTTTTAGGGAAGGTAACCGGTAGTTTCCCTCCTGGATTATTTAAACCAAATAAAGTTTCGACGATAATTTTCCCCGATTGCGGTCCTGGAAACCATGCTTCCAATATGGCAGGAAGAAACCTGTTTTCCCAGTTAATAGTGAGGGGCTGCCCGTTTATCATTACCATTACAACGGGTTTACCTGTTGCGTGCAATGCCTGGATCAACTTTAGCTGCCTTCCGGGTAAATTCAAGCCCGTTCTTGATAAACTCTCGCCAACCCGTTTCTCATCTTCGCCAACTACCGCTATAATAACATCAGCGTTCTTTGCCGCATTTACCGCAGAATCTATATCAGCTTGTTCTTTAGCTGTTAACGGACTTTCAATAATTTCACTTTCCGGCCAGCTTGCATCTACAATTTCGCAGCCTTTGGTATAAACCACTTTTCCGCTACTACCCACAAACTGTTTTATACCCGCAAGTACCGTAGTAACCGGATTGTACGATGGCCCGTATCGGCTTGTGGCATAACCACTCACATTGGCAAGAGGCCCTGTAACCAGGATATTTTTATACTTCGCTAACTGTAACGGCAATAGGTTGTCGCTATTTTTTAGCAATACCATCGATTGCCTATTTATTTCTTCAGCAAAAGCTTCATCACTTTTAGTATGCACCTTTTTATCAGCGCTTGATGGATTTTCGGTATATGGCTTATCAAATAAACCTAATCTGAACTTTACTTTTAGTACCTCTGCAACGCACTTGTCTACAGCAGTCATTGACAGTTTACCCTCACCGATAATTTTTCTTAAGGGTAAAATATAATCCTTTGGCTGAGTAAAGTTGGTCCTTACATTCAGTCCCGCTTCTACCACCTGCTTTACGGCATCTTCATAGCTATCAGCAACCTTGTGTTTGCTATACAAAAACTCTACCGCCTCGCTATCTGATACCACATAGCCATTAAACCCAAACTGCTTGCGGAGCAGCGTAGTAAGAAAATAGTAACTTCCACTTACCGGTTCGCCATCCCAGTCGTTATAACTGCTCATTACCCCCATCGGCTGAGCCTGTTCAATAACTTTTCTAAATGGGTATAAATATATCTGGTGCATCTCTTTGGGTGCAACATGAGGGTCGGTTCTGGCGTTCCCGTCCCGTCCACCTTTAGGAACACTATATACCGCATAATGCTTTAATGTAGAGGCAACATGATTACTTTGTATACCATTTACCATTTGGGTGCCCAGTGAGGCAACCAGAAAAGGATCTTCGCCATAACATTCTACTACCCGGCCCCATCTCGGGTCCCGGGCCAAGTCCAGTATCGGTGCGTAAACATTGGTATAACCTAACAATTTAGCCTCACGCCCAACTATATCACCTGCCTGCTTAACCAGTTTCTTATTCCAGGTACTACCAATCCCGATCGGTGCTGGCAGTGGAGTCGCTTTTTCATGGTTTAAACCATGAATCCCCTCATTGGTGAAATCAACTGGAATACCTAAACGCGTTTGTTCAATGAACCATCGCTGTACATTATCAATCGCTGTTGCATGTTTACTAAACGGATAAGAATAAGGTGTTTTAGCTTTAGGACTATTCACCAGCCCGTTTAACATTTCATCAATATTGGCAATTCCATCCTTCCAGATTTCATTCTTCCAATCAGTGGTTGGCTGTTCATCTTTCAAAACCCTTCCAAAACCGTATAAAGTTGCCATTTGGCAGGTTTTTTCTTCAACACTCATCTGCGATAACAAATTTGACACCCTTTGATCAATAGGCGCCTTCGGGTCCTCATAAATATCCTTCTTCCCGTTTTTGTTAAAATCGATCCAATCTTTGTGATAAATAGTTGTTGTTTTTTGTGCCAGTGTGAACTGATCTGTTCCAACAGCTATACCTGCTGTAAGCAACAAAACACGGACTCCATTTTTAATCATAGATATTGAGGAACATTTGATAAACTTTTTTTTCATGTCGCCAGAGTTTCTATTTCTCTTTTGCTTACAGGGGCAAGTATGCTTCCGAACATGAGTAAAACCTGGTTTACGCTGGACATGTTCAGCGTATCCTTTCCCTGTTCAATCTTACGTATCACCGTAAGGGCCACTCCAGCACGCTCAGCAAATTCTTCCTGTGTGAACCCTGCGAGTTTTCTCTTCTCTTTTACAAATGACGCTAAACCTTTCATTATATGCATTTACATTTATTAGCACAAAAATAACAAAACTATATGCAAATAAATATAAAAACTAATAGGCAAGCAAAATTATATCTATTGCACACATGGCATCAACTATATGCATAAAGATATTTAGGTTATCAAGATCATAAATATTGATAAAGGACTTATCCGCTAACAGATTGCCTTATCGAAATCAGCTAGGGTTTAACGCCCTAAAAATGATGGCCTCTCCTCCCTTTGTCTTTAAATCAAATGATAGAATAGTTGATGAATCTACCTTCATTTTCCTGATCTGGATTTTTGTGGCTGTTTGGAGTGAGATATCATCAGTATAAATAGTAGCCTCGTACTTTGTCTTTTTGTCTAGAAAATTAAGGGGTAAAGTAAAGCTCCTCGATTGATCGGTCATTGTACCCAGGTACCAATCGTTCCCATTTTTTCTCACCATAGTACCATATTCTCCTATCTTCCCATCGAGCACCCTGGTATCATCCCATACCGTTGGCAGAGCATCGTAAAAACTGAGATCAGGTATTTCATCTATTACAGAAGCGGCTGATCCTGCCCCACCTTTAGCCCTTGGTGAATCAGCAGGACGGTCGTACCAATAAACGAATTGCCATGGGCTATATAAACAGATTGCTTTCGCCATTTGCGAGGCATGCGAGCCCATTTGATCTACCCTTGGTGCGAAATAACAATTTGTAGCATCAGCAGCTCCTGCCAGCATCCTAGTAAACATGGTACTTAGTGCTTGTTTGCTATCAGGACTTTCTTCATCACCACGTACCCCCTCCTGGGTCATTAAATTAGGATAGGTTCTTGAATATCCAGTTGGGCGGTAATCATCATGAATATCCAGCATCAGTTTATGATCCGCTGCTTTTCTAATCGCCTGGTGCAGCCAGGTAATATTCTGCTGCGAATTTACATTCACAAAACCATATTTCAATCCTGCCACACCCCACGATTTATACAATGGAAGGATAGTATCGATCTGTTTTGTTAATGCCCTTTGATTCACATACAGAATCACACCAACGCCTTTACTTTTTCCATAAGCAATGACTTCCTGTAGATCCAAAGGTCCTGGAGACCTAGAGGCATCTACGTTTACTCCTAGCGCACTGGCTGCATTATCATACTCGTGGCCATACCAGCCGGCATCGAATTCTATGTACTGGAGATGATGTTTGGCAGCAAAATCAATAGAAGCCTTACCACCAACTGTTGTTAAAGTTACCTCGCGGATTACCTTTCCAGGTTTTATCCACGATACATCTTTCAATGACGTAGGTTTATTCAAGTTTAATATGAAATAGTTATTTTCTAATAGTTCTCCAGCTGACTCTGCGATCATTACGTAGCGCCATGGTGTTGAAAAACTGCTATTAAAAACTGATTTTCCTCTCAGCGCAGCCGTAATTAATAGGCTATCTTTTGGGGACCGGTCAAATTTCATCTGTGCATAGTCGGTCAAAGCCGCTTCCCCAAGTGCCACAAAAGATTTTGGGCCAGTTTCAATCACATAAGGACGCTCAGAACCAATCGGCGTTTTACTCACAGTCCCTTTAATATAACTGGCCTGCGATTCCCTTGCAATCCAGGAAGGATGGTCCTGGGTAAACCGGAAACCTGTAAGCTCACGGCTAACGGTTACCTGCTTTCTCGTATCTATATTATATTGAAAGGCTACTCCTTCATTGTATAATCGAAAGTCCATCGAAAAAGAGCGGAAGGGCTTTGTATTCTCCTTAAACTGGATGGTTACATTCCGGTAGTGATCGGCATAAGTATTCTTCTCTCCATAAACTGGTTTCCAGGTATCTTTTACCATTTTCTGGCTAACTGAAACAATTTCCAGATTACTGGATAAAGGATTTTCTCCTTCGAATTCAAGCCCAAGAGGTGATGCAGCGAGTACAACATTTCCCTTGAACATAACCGTATAGTTTAATGCAGATTTATTCTGCATCTCTGTATTGAGGGTCAGGACTATTTTATTGTCAGGACTTGCAATTTTTATCTCTTTCGCTTTTACCACAATGGCAAAGCATGTAAATAACAGTATTGAAATTAACTTATTCATGTTTTATTTCTTTGTTTAGACGTTAGCTAAGGTTTTCCATCTTATTTGGCACAGTCCTTTAATGGATACAAGGTTAAAAATAAAATTATTGTTTCGGCTCAACATAGGCATGGTCTGCAGGAATATCAGTTCCTTTCCATACTTTAACGCTGGTCCAATCTTCAGCTGGGCCAGTCCAGAAGGGATCATCAGCTGGTAATCCAAGGGGCAACAGTCCAGTTGTACATAAATACAGACTCCCTGTAGTAATGTAATATTCCCCGATATCGGGCTGGTTACCAAAAAGCCCTATATTTAGCCAGCCTTTTGCATCAAATGCATGTGGCGCTTGGGTCAAACGGTAAATGACCCTCGATAGTGCACTGCGCACCTGAGCTGGAGAAACCCCGGCTGGTAGTTTTTTAAACAATGCTATCTGGGATAATAACTGAAAAGCGCCGTAGCGATATACCAATGAACGCCCAACGGGTGGAAAAGTCCCCTCTGGTGATATCATCCGTTCCTGAACAGCTGCATATCTTTGTGCTCTTTTCAATACTTTTTCATAAGATATTACCTCATCCCGCTGGGTATCTTTTAATACCTTGGTGATATCAAGCATCATTGGCTGAATCACAAAGCTATTATAGTAATCCCAATGCATATCGGCTCCATCTCCATAGGTACCATCGCCAACATACCAATCCACATGCCTACTCAGTGCATAACGGATAGGCTCAACATTCCCTTCGTTCCCACTTTTAATCAAAAATGCTTCTATCATAGCGCTAAACAGCAACCAGTTATTCTGGCCCGGCTTTATTGTACGCGAACTTTTCAGTGCATTTATAACATTCGCTTTGGTCGCCGCGTCCAGCGGCTCCCACAACTGGGTATAGCCCCGCAAAAGACCCTGTGCCATAAAAGCAGCATCAACCAGCGGCTGTTGACCGTGTTTGGAGCTAAAATTCAGAAAATCAACAGAAGATGGAGCAACGGCAAAAGCAATTGCGCTACGTGTTAAAGCGATATATTCTGCGCGCAGTTTTCCTTCTTTAGTCCCATCGGCACCAAGTTCCAACCAGGGCGCTATACCGGCCAGCGTTCGACCGAAAGCCTCCAGATGTGCAACCTGTCTGCGACTACTGTCTTTACACACAATAGGCATATCCTTTCGCAGCCGTTCTTTGCTCAGACTGCGTAAAACCGGCTCTGAAATCTTTACAAGTACAGAAACCCAGTATTCACGGGAGTTATATCTTTCAGGTTTAGCACCTGGTCTATTTGCGCAAAACGCAGGCGTACCAAACGAAATAGTAGAAAGCAAAAATAACAGACAGGTGGTTGAAGTCTTTCTTTTCATATTTTATAGTCGGTTCAAGGTATTTTCAAAGATAATGCCCGTTTTCTAAACAGGCATTATCTTAAATATATTAAAAAATCATTGTCAATACCCTGGGTTTTGAGCCATAACTGCCCCGGTATTGGCCTGGATTACTGAGTTTGGTATAGGCATTTTATTTATGCGCTGATCAATGGTATAGCCGTTGGATTTCACAAAACCATTGTACTTATTTAAATATTCCATCAATTTACCCATTCTCATCAGAGTATTCAGCCTGAATTCTTCCTGATAGAGCTCCCGGGCCCGTTCATCCAAAATAAGGTCGAGCGTTACCTCTCCTGCGGTGACCGGTGTGGCATTTGCCCTTGTCCGGACAGCGTTGATATCATTAGCTGCACTGCCCAGATCACCTTTTAACAAGTTTGCTTCGGCCCGTAACAGATAGGTTTCAGAAAGCCTCATAATATACCAGTCCTTATAGGTCCGGCCGTTATCATGCCACTGCTTACTGGTTGCATCCTGGAATTTACGGTAATGGACGGCGCTCACAACTTTTTTCCATTGGGGAGCACATAATACCTTGAAAGTTGTCGGAGTTCCAATATTTGCTGCTGTAATCGCCTGCCCATAAAATACACTTGCAGGATTGGTATAATACCAGGTCCTTTGAATATTGAACTGTGAATTCCGTATATCTTTATCCCAATCACCTTTATATCTCCAGATTACAGAATCTGCATAGTTCGTGGCAGTCAGGTATCCCACTGGTCTACCCATCAGGGTATCCATTAAAAAATTTGAAACCCCGTTTTTATCTTTAAGGTTCCAGGGAGCAGGGCCCCACCATCTTTCCATCACAAACAGCCCACCTGATGAATTGACATCGGTATTATCTCCGCCGATAATATTGGGATCCTGTTCGATATTCCATATCGCCTCTTTATTACCCTGCGACCAGTTAAAGTTCCCGTCCTGAAACAGGTCGAAATACACATCGCCATAAGGTTTCGCTGTACCACGATAGGTAGGGCCACTAAATGTGAAATTTTTAAATGCACCGAAACGGGCGGTCATCAAACTGTTATTGGGTCCTTTTATAACAGAATCCGCAGCATTGATCGCAGCCTGATAATCCTTAAGTGAAATATTTATCTCACTTAACAAATGAAAGGCTGCCTCCCTTGGGGCTCTTCCCCCCACCTGGCCATTTATACGCGGCATCCATTGTACCGCAAACTGAAGATCGCTTTTACACTGCTGGTATACTGAGTCCTGCGTGCTTCTGGTATAATTGAATTTAGGGGTTTTAGTCTCTGTTATTACCAACGGTACCCCTCCATACATATTTGCAAGGAAACGGTAACAGAATGCCCGTATAAATTTTGCCTCGCCTACAATTGCATTTTTTTCTGCAGTTGAAGTCCATACAGCAGTAGGCTGGTCTGCACGGTCTATAATGGTATTGGCCTGCGCAATCATGCTGTAAAGATTTGCCCACCATTTACTGGCAAAACCATTATCTGCATTCAGCGTATTCCAGTTAAAATAAGGAAGATAGGTAACTGCCCCACCTCTGTTATCCGCCAGATCAACATCCATTCCCAGCATGTCATAATTGGAGACTGCATCTGCCGAAGCATAAAAATTACCTCGGATGTTCAAATATATGTGTGCAAGTGCTGATTGAAACTGGGCTTTATTGGTATAGGCGTTCTCAGGACTATAAAAATCCAAAGGCACCTCTTTTAATGCTTTTTTGCAGGCAACCAAGCCAAAAAACGAAAGCAGTATCAATAAAAATATCTTATTTTTCATTGCATTAATTTTTAAAAGTTAAATGTTAAACCGGTCATAAACGTACGGATCGAAGGGATAGAGGTATCCGTAAGACCATTACCCGTTTCAGGATCTAGTCCAATCCAATCAGGTGCATAGGTAAACAGGTTGTCTGCGCTGAAAGATAGCGCCAGACCCTTGATACCATAACGTTTTACCAGTTTTGTCAGATTATAGGCAACAGAGAGTTTCTGTAGCTTGATAAAACTACGGTCAAAATATTTCACACTGCGATAGGTCGCCGCATTTGCATAATTTGGACGCGGGAACATGGCATCCGGATTGGATGGAGTCCAATAATCATATACAACATGGTTGATTGCCGCGTTGTTTGCGTATCCATCATTGTATGGCGCATTGCCTCCGGACTGGAAATAACCATTGCCGCCCCAGATGGAATAGAGGTAAACCATTACCGAGAGATCCTTGTACTGAAAAGTGTTGGTCAGACTCCAGCGAAAATTTGCGTTCGAATTGCCCAAAAATACCCTGTCTTTATCAGAAGTGATCTTGCCGTCGTTGTCTACATCCATCAGCTTATAGGTGCCGGGCTGCATTCCGGTCATGATGCCATTTCCCACATCAGATTGTTGCCACATACCGGTAACCTGATAATTATAGATAGTTCCCAGTGATTTACCGATGAAAAAGTTTTGCGAAATAAGGTCTTTTTCTACTCCGTCTTTGTCCTTTCCGTAAATGGTGATGATTTTATTCCTGTTTAAAGAGAAAGCAATATCAGATGACCATTTAAATGATGATCCGTCAATATTTACAGTGCTCAAATTGAGTTCAATCCCTTTATTTCCAACGCGGCCAAGGTTTGAGCTAATGGTGCTAAAACCGGAAGTAGATGGCAACGCCAATGGGAATATCAGGTTTTTAGTATATTTGTCATAGTAATCAATCGATCCGCTGATCCTGTTTTTAAGTATCGAAAAGTCCAGCCCAAAATCCCAGCCAATAGTGGATTCCCACTTCAGATCGTCATTGCCCAGATTGGCCACAAACTGCGTAGGAACATATGAGGTGCTTCCTTCATAAAAGTACCTTCCAGTGCCCATCTTCCCTAGTGTACCATAGCTACTTATAGATTGATTTCCATTCTGTCCATATGAAACTCTCAGTGAGAGACTATTGACCATTGCAACATCCTTCATGAATTTTTCGTTTGATATTGTCCAGTTTACCCCAACAGACGGGAATGTCCCGTATTTATTATTCTCACTGAAAGCGGAAAAACCATCTCTGCGTACCGTTCCGGTAATGGTATAGGTATTGTTAAAACCGTAGGTAACGCGGATCATTTCTCCTAATGCTTCGCTTTCTGAACCACTAGTGCCTACGGTCTGGGTTTTTCCTTTGCTTAAACCGTATATACCCAGTGAAGGATCATCAAAGCCTTCGCCATGCGTACTGATTCCTCTGCTTTTAGAATTTTCAGTTGAATACAGTGCTGTCACATCAATATTATGTTTTCCAAAAGTGTTGTTGTATTTAAACAAATGATCCAGCATAACCGTGTAGCTACGGGAAAATGCCTGGTCACCCGAACCTGCTTTAGGTAATCCAACTATTGTTTTTAAGCCATAAAAAGAGGCAGTTTCATTGTTGTTGAGGGTATGCGAATAAGTTAAATTATAGGACAGACCTTTTATCCAGGGTGCTTTTAGCTGAGCGGATAGTATACCGTTGAGGTTATTTTGCCTATTGTGCGCATAATCAGGAAGCTGCCAGTAAGGATTATTAAAAGAGGTTGTCGTTTGGGGAAACTGTTTATAAGAACCATCAGCATCTTTTATAGAAGCATATGGACTGAACCAGTATGGGCTACTTGCACTTCCTCCTCCGCTTACGCCGTAAATTGTTGCTCCAGGATAACTTTTAAGGCTATAATAACTTTTTACGCCTACTTTAAACCAACTCGTCAGATCTGTCTCCAGGTTAATCCTTCCTGAATAATGTTTGTAGACATCGTTCACAATCACGCCTTTCTGATCGACAATATTTCCAGAAATATAATATTGTGCTTTATCAGTCTTATTTGATATACTGAAAGTAGTATTCAAAGATTTCCCGGTCTGACTGAACAGGCTGTAAGGATCTGTTAATGTTGGGGCATGATCCGGAGAGGCATTGTAATTTTTCTGCTCTTCGTTCTGTAAATAAATAGCAATTTTAGAAGGATCGGCATCCAAACCGTTTGCCTGTCTGATATCGAGTAGTCTTTGTATATAACCTGGACCATCATACACTTTTAAGGCCTCAAGCTCATTGCTAATACCTTGGTTAACCACGACATTAAACTTAGGCTTACCATCTATTCCGCTTCCTTTTTTTGTCTCGATCAGAATAACCCCATTGGCAGACCGCGAACCATAAACAGCGGCCGCACTTGCGTCCTTAAGTACAGTAAAACTTTCTATATCAGCTGTAGGGATATCGTTTAAGGTTCCTCTGAAAATAGCTCCGTCAACTACTATTAACGGATTATTGCCTGCATTTATTGAATTCTGTCCCCGGATGGTAACAGAGGCCAATTGTCCGGCTGTATTGGTAGCCCCAACGTTTAAACCGGCTACAGTACCTTTAACAGTTTCTAAGATATTGTTTACGGCAACATTTTCATATGTTCTTAGATTCGCAGTAGATACCGCGCCAGTAATCGCCTGTTTTTTCTGAGTTCCATAACCCACCACCACAACTTCATTTAACCCGTTTGTTTCTTCTGTTAATGTAATTGTCATCGGTGAGCCTATGATAGCCTTTATCTCTTTGGTCACAAAACCGATATAAGAAATAACCAAGGTTACGTTACTTTCAATATTTCCCAGTTTAAATCTCCCATTTTCATCACTTACGCTGGTCTGTTGCGCTCCCTTTATTTTTATGGTGGCCCCTGGGATGGGGCGACCCTTCTCATCAATGATCCTGCCAGAAACGTCTATGACGGCCACTGGAGTTGATAACAAAGGCAAAGCGGTTTTAGACAACTCCCTGACAATGATAGAATTGTTCTTGATGACAAAGGTCAGGCTCTGTTTTTCAAATATCTTGTTCAATACGTTCAAAAAATCCTCATTTCTTACCTTAATATTTACAGGTCTGGCATTTTTGAGTATGCTTTCGGTAACCAGAAAATCATATCCGCTCTGCTCCCTTATTTTTTCGATAACAGTGGTCAGCGCGGCATTTTTTTCGGATAGCGTTATTTTTTGGGCAAAGGACGTTGCGCTTAGCTGCAAGATTACCGTGGTTAATAATAAAATGGTCAGCTTCATAATCAGCAGCAGTTTTTTTATGCCTCTGGGTAGAGTGCATAGGTTTGGTTTCCAAATTTCGTACATTTGTTTAGGTTTGGTTAGTGCGTTGGCCGGTTCATTGTCGAGATGCGTGGCTTTCAGCAGTTAAAGATTAATTATAAATTAAGATAATCCAGACCTTACCAGGATTTCGATTAGCGTCGGTTCCTGGTTTTTTTTTGGATTATTGAAAAGTAGGGTTTACCTCATAACAATAACCCTCCTTCCTTCGATCTTAAAGTGAACCGCATTTGTGGCTTCCAGTATTTCCAATACCTGACCAATATTTTTGTTACTTGAAATCATGCCACTGAATTTTTCATCAGAAATCCCTCCTTTAAACTGCACCTCCACATCATACCACCGTGAAACTTTTCTCATAATGCTTTCGATCTCCTCACTCCGAAACCTGAAATAACCGTTTTTCCAGGCGATTGCTTCCTCTATGTCAGCTTGAGAAACAGAGATTGATCCCTTTTCGGTTGTTACAGCCTGTTCACCGGGATTAAGCAGTGATGTATTTTTTAAACAAGTTATTCTTACGCTCCCTTCAAGCAAGGTGGTTTTCCAGATCGTTTCGTCCTTGTATGCCTGCATGTTAAAATGTGTACCCAATACTCCAACTGTTTGCTTGTTGGCGACCACCCGGAACGGAAGCTTTTTATTATGCGCCACCTCAAAGTAAGCCTCCCCACTCAGTTCAACTCTGCGTTCACCGTTTTCAAACTTTACCGGATATTTTAGCGAGGATGCCGCATTTAGCCAAACAACAGTTCCATCAGAAAGAATAACCTGATATTTCCCGCCTCTTGGGGTTTCAACAATATTATAGCCATGCTCATTCTGAGCCTGGGCCAATGCTGAGCTTCTGCCACTATATTCAAGACGGCCATCAGCAGTTTTTTTAATTTCAACGCTTCCCTGGCTCGCAATATTTCCGTTGTTTGCCTCATTAAGCATAATCCTTGATCCATCAGCCAGGGTCAGTACTGCTTTATTTCTTCCGGGAACAATTACGTTTCGGGCCAGTTTTACGCTTGGCGTATACGGTGTGCTTTTATGATAATAAAAGAAAAAGCCTATTGATAAGGTGATGAGTATTGCAGCAGCAGCCGAAAACCATTTGATCAGAGAGCTATTAGCCGATTTTACTATCGGTGATCCTGACCTGTAAATAGCTTCCAGTATAGCATCACGTTTTTCTGAGCTGATATCTATTTCTTGTTTAGGTAATTTATAGGCGTTAAAAAGCAATTCTTTCGCCAATATTTCATTTTCAGGCAATGCGATCAAGTCCGCTATTTCCTCCATTTCGTCTACTGAAACTCCCTTGCTTAGAGAAAGTTCCAATAAATACTGTAGTCTGGTCTCATTCATAAGAAGTTGTCTTTTTAAAATGCTGGCACACTATATTTATTTGGCTATAAAAACATAGACAATATCAAAAAGACTTTGGGGGGGTATGGATTAAAAATATTTTGCAGAAAAGTATAAAGTGACGATCAATGGCGCGTCTTTTAAATGAGCCATGCAAAATGCCCTGATGCTCCTCATCGCCTGGTCCAGGTTCCATTTCACCGTTTCAGCAGAAACATTTAAGGCAATCGCTGCCTCATCACGTTTCATATCCTGCTGTTTAATAAGCTTATAGGTGAGTTTTTGTTTTACTGGCAACCGTTCTATGGCCTGTTCCAATATTTTATTAAACTCATTTTCTTCTGTTAAATGGTCAGCCTCTCTGTAGCAAATAGATATTGAGTCCTTAACAACATCCAAGAGTTTCTTTTTCTCGTTTTGAGTCTGTTTTATTGAGTTATAAGTAAGGTTCTTGGCTATGGTGTAAAGCCATCCTCCGAAATTATCCAGATCGGGAAGTTTCTCTCTATTCAACCAAACTTTTAAAAAGGTATCCTGCAGAATTTCCTCCGCCGACCATTCATCTCCTATAATCCTCAGCGCAGTAGTGTAGATATTCGATCTGTACCGGTCAAATAACAGCGCAAATGAAGCCTCATGTCCCTTTGCTACGCTTTCGAGCAGGGACATCTCCTCATTTGTGTGGATGATCTTCATGTCAATAAGATATTTGGTTGGCTCAATGATAACAAATCTGCAGGTAATTTTGATAAAAATGCGATAAATAAAAATCAACCAGTGCCCTTAAATTAGGTTGGACTTTGTTAAATACCCGTGAATTAATAATGTATCATGTTGCTGAATGTAAAATTTGATTTTCTCCGTTTTCATTCTATAAATAGAGACAGAATCATATCCAGATTCCATTAACCGTTATGAAAAGATATTTTTTTATTCTCTTTTTCGCTTGTGCAACTGATGGCGGATTTAAGGTACAAACAAGAAAATTTTAATGAAGAAGAGCATCGTACAATATTTGATTTGGACAATGAGCTAAGTCCAGTGGGAAATCCATTGCGATTACTTCACTTTGAGGTGAAAGCCGCAGAACGAAAAAAATCGAACGAATCATAGTGATCACCCCATTTTACCAAAAAGCTGGCAAAAAGAACTGGATTTCAGCTCAATCGAGCTAGAGAAGAAAAGTTCGAAGGCTTTATAATGATCTAAGCGTTGACTTTCCCGGCATTACCCCAGTAACATAAAATTCCATTGAACACTTTAAATTTATCTCCTATATAGGATCTACCCAACCAACTTTTTACAGATGCTCACTTGGTCTTGATTTGATATTCATTTTGTGCAGATTCCGGCTATTTTCGTATCTTTACAGTAAAGAATTTGCATTCAAAAAATAGAGGTGAGCATTAGGTGCCTTAAAGCAAGGATCACAGTATAAAACACTGACTTGCATATAGTTAAATCGAAAGGTTCGATTCCCTTCGGCTCCACTTTTTTCACAACTCACTGAAAATCAGTGAGTTGTGAATTAAAAAATAAACTTTCACTTTATCGATATCTATACTAACTAACTGAAATATAAGACATTACACATATTTAATATTTCAATATATGTGCTGAAAATTTAAATTTTGGAATTTGGTTTACACCATCTTTACACCAAAAATTAAATTGTTTACACCATGCAAATCAGCTTAAAATTAATCTATTATACCCATAAGAAATACTCTGACGGGTCACATCCAATTATCCTTCAATATATCCGCGATCGTAAAATCAAAAAGAAAGTCTTGACAAGTTGCCTACCTGAAAATTGGGACACCCGGAGAAACAGGGTGAAAGATTGTGCACCTAATGCTTCCAATACAAACAGCTTTCTGGAACTGGAACTTTTAAATGCCGAAAAAGATCTTTACGATTTAAAAAACGGAAAAATAGCTTTAACCGATCTGTTCAAATCCAAATCTAAAGTAACCTTCGATCAAGCCTTAAATCAAGAACTGCTACGCCTGAAGCGGGAGTTTAAATCGGGGCTTCATGACAAGGTGCTTGCATTGAAAAGGCAAATCAACGATTCTGTAATTACTATTTCAGAAATGGATAGAAACTGGTTTGAATCTATGATTACCGACATGCGGAAACTGGGAAATATAGGCTCGACCATACAAAAGAAAATAAAGCTTATCAGAGGTATCATTTCCAGATATTCCGAATTTGAATTGAGTAAGGACGTCCGTAAGATAAATGTCCCAACGCAGAAATCCCTGAAAATAAAACTTAGCAGGGAAGAACTTGACCGAATAGAGCTGCTTATATTACCAATAGGCGATCGTATAACTGCCGCAAGAGATTTATTCCTTCTTCAGATTTACCTTAGAGGGATTAGGATTGGAGACTTACTGCAATCTCAATCCACCCATTTTAAAGATGGGAGATTTACTTACCGTGACGAAAAGACAAAAAATCTCCATTCAATGAAGATAATCGATAAAGCTGGATTGATTGTAGAAAAATACCGGGGCAAGTATTGTAGACTCTTTCCATTCTTTTCATGGAAAGCCTGCGATACGCTCTCAGCATTCGAGAATGACAGAAAGAGATTAAAGCATAAAGAAAGCTGCACTACAATTGTAAATAAGCATCTGAAGGTCATTGCAGGCATGGTTGGGATAGACAAACCGCTTTCATCACACATTGCAAGACATACATTTGCGCGTATGGCCATTGATAGGGTGAATAATCCTATGATCACGATGAACTTACTTGGCCATACTTCGCTTGCTGTACACCAACAGTATTTAAAAGATGTCCGGAATGAGGAAGTTTTAGATGATGTGACCGATGAAATCTTTTCAAATTAAACTTATAAATGCAATTAGTATAAAATACGATTAGCTAATTACATGTTTTTTAGATGTTACATCCTTAAGGTACCAAATTGGCACCTTAAGGATAATAGCAAAGAAATTTAAGTTCGATTAAAATCACCGAGGTGAGTTTTTAGCACAAGAAGCAAACCCACATGCCATAAAACACTTACAGTCAAATAATTAAAACCAAAGGTTCGACTCCTACTCGTTCCATTTTCCATTAGATAATCTTCCTCTTTGCAACAGGAATAATAGCGGATACCCGCAAGCGCATATGGCCTGTAGGCGTATGAACGTATGAGCCCGGGAGTTGCCCAGATAAAATTGACAACCTGACGTGCTTAGATGAGCAGGGATCATCCATTTTCGGTAAGGCGCTAAACCTACCGCCAAAAGTGGGGAAGAACCACTTTTAACGCCCCCCCAATCTATATGTCTCCTCGTATGTTTGATTTTCCTAATAATATGATTTGTTAGATTTGAAAAAAGCCCGCGAGTGGACTGGTAATTATCAATGTCCATGCCCCTATGTAATTTATTTCTGCTTTCTTATCGTATTTTGAATTATTCACGTCTTTTTTCATTAACCTCCCTAGCAAATAATGTGGGTGTTTTCAAAAAAATAAGAAAACGCAATTCATTAATAAAAAATATCATAAGATTTCAATATTATCGAAATGGTAATTACAAAGGCTGTCCATAGGCGATTGATATATTTTTCCAAGGACCATTCCAAAATCCTCTGCAACACTCGAAAGTATATCTTTAAAAACAAACCCTATTGAGCCAACACAGTTCAACTCGTAAATTTTGTAGTTTGGATACTTAGATATAATATTTTCAAAAAAATCTACCAAACCCTCTCTGACTAAAGATTGGATTAAAAGATCAGATATATTACTTTTTAAAAATGGTGAGAACCCTGCAGCAAATCTGTTCTGAAGTTTGGCGTCATAAAAGTGACTCAAAATTTCATTCGGTAAAATTCCATAATCCTCGTAAAAACAATTCATTATTCTTTCAGGAAGAGCTTTGCGAGCGTAGAGTGACAACAACTTTCTGCCCAAATACGCCCCGCTTCCTTCATCACCCAATAAAAACCCGAGGGATTCAACCTGATGAACTATTTTACCATTGCTGACCAAACAACTATTTGTTCCAGTCCCCAAGATACAAGCAAGACCAGTGCCATTTCCAAGCAATGCTTTCGAAGCAGCCATCATATCCGAATCAACTTCTATTTTAGCATTTTTAAATAACGTTTGTAATGAAATCAAAATAATATCTTTTTTAGAATCTTCACATCCTGCACCATAAAAATAAATATGGAGAATTTCATGAAAAAAAATATTTTCTCCAAGGCTCTTTCTAATTGAGCTGATAATGTACTTAGCCTCCAAGTAGTAAGGATTGTATCCTTCCGTAATGAAATCTTTACGATTACCCTTTCTATCGAAAAAGCTCCAAGTTGTTTTTGTAGACCCGCTGTCAGCAATAAGTATCATAGTTATTATTTTTCATATAATCGACTGTGCTATCGTCTTCTTTACTTTATTTCTCTTTAACTTCAACAGTAGATCCCGCATACTCATTTTGCGGAAATTTCGAATCATACATACAAAATCCATCATGGTGTTTGGAGGTGAAAATCATATATTTTGCCCCAGCACCTTTGAACATTTTTGCCCATTTCTCTGAATCCAGTTTTGTTGGATTCAATTTGTATTGAGCATTTTTGTAATCTGTGGTATATTTGTTATAATTATCATAACCGTCTCTGGTCACCCAATCTTCTGGAGCCAACCCCCAAGATTAAAGGCTTCCTAATTGTGTGTAAAGCCCCATGTGGATCAATACTCCAAATTTATATCCCTGCCATTTATCAAGATTGGCTTTTACCAATGGATCTTTTGTCCAAACATAACCTTCCTCTTCTGATTTGTCAGCTTTCATGCTAAAATCAGCCTGAGCATAACTAGAAAAGGTAATGGCACAGATACATGCTGTAAATAGTAAATTAGATATATTTTTCATTTATAACTTTTGTTTGGTATATATGTACTTTCAATCTTCTGGTTTAACGACATACCATGTCCATATTAATACATGTAGTTTATATGAATTCCATTTATTATTTAACCTCAACAGTTGCCCAAGCATATTCATTTTGGAAAGACCAAACTTCAAATCATTGTATGATAAATCTTCTTTAATTCTTACACTTTTTATATTTCCTCAACAATCATTGAGCAACCGCCTCTGGCAAGCAATTCTAATTTTAACTTAGAAGTGGCAGATACTTTCATTTTTTCGATCTTCACATGAGTTGGTGTTTTTACTTTTTCTCCTCCGTCAGAATAAATCGTTGCCTGATATTTTTTGGAAGGATCTAGAAAATCAAACGAAAAGTCAATCGTGCGTTTTTCATTGTTAGTCATACAACCCACGAACCATTTTTTGCCACTACGACGTGCAACAGCTATAGATTCACCAATATTTCCACTCAAAATTTTAGTGTCGTCCCAAACTGTAGGCAGTTGGTCAAAAAAGGTTAATTCTGGAACATCCAACACATCCGAAGGGGTATCATACCAGTACAAAAACTGTAACGGACTGTAGAACACTACCGTAGCGGCCAATTGATGTGCTGAAGTGTTTTTCAATGTGCGTTCTTCTTTAAGAGTCGGCTTAAACTCCTTACGAGTAAAATAACAAAAGGTGTAATCTGCTGGACCGCAAAGAAAACGGGTAAATGGCAAAGAAGTGTTAACATTTGCATCTGGAAATTCTTCGTTACCACGAACCCCTTCTTGGCTCAACAGGTTAGGATAGGTGCGGCTGAAACCAGTTGGACGGTATTCATCGTGTATATCAACCATAATGTTGTACTTAGCACATTTAGCCACTGCATCGTGCAACCATGTTGTCCATCGATAACTCCCTACACTTACAAAACCAAATTTAATTCCTACAATTCCCCAAGATTGGTAAAGTGGAAGAATTTCATCAAGATGATTCGTAAGAGCCCTCTGATTAACATACAGCCAAACACCAATCTCTTTGGATTTTGCATATTTTATAACTTCCTTCAAATCCAAATCGTTTGCCGGAGAACGGTCAGGATCTACTTGGTCATATCTGCGGGGGTCTGATCCCATCAATGTTTCTGCACCGTACCAACCTGCATCAAATTCCACGTATTGCAATTTTCTCTTTTCGGCAAAATCAACCACAGTTTTTGCAGCCTTTGTAGTGAGTGAATTTATACGCATAATTTTTCCCGGTTTAATCCACTCGGTGTTTTTGATTTTGGATTCGGGATTCAGATTTAGATAAATATCATTATTGGCCAATAAATCAGTCGGCTTTTCTGCCACCATAATCAGTTTCCAAGGCATTTCAAGAGGTTCATAATCCTCTACCATATCATACATTGAACTACGAATAATATTTTCTTCCCCTTTTTCAACTCTAAATTTAGTACGTGAAAAATTCACTAAAGCCGCTTCACCCAATGCAGCATAAAGCCCATTATCGAATTTTAATGTCAAAGGTCTTTCAGCCTCCCCTTTCCAATCCTTAATCGGCATTAATTCAGGGATTCCTTGTGCCGTATACGTGAGATAGCAATAAGTCTTTTCGGGAACTACAAAGTTGGTTTTATCTGAGTTAATTTTCACAAAATCTCCGCCTCTTCTGTATCCTACAGCATTTTCTCTTTCTACAAATACATATCTAAAAGCGATTCCCTCATTATAAGCACGTACCACAAGATGTAATTTGGTATCATGTTCTCCTTGTTTAACAATGAATATGGTTTGATTGTAATTATCTCGTATCTCAGAACGTTGACCATAAATTGGTTTCCACACGGTATTATTTGTGCTTTTTTCTTCTTTTTCTATTGTAAATCCACTATCCCAACCGTTAATACCCATATTGGAGTTTAGAATAACGGGGGTTCCTTTATAGGAGACATCATAGATTAATTCTCCCTTAGCTTTTGGAGAATCTGCTGTACGAACATTTAGTTTAAGTTTGCCATTAGGCGAAGCAACTGTATAGACATCGACTGCAAAAGATTTGTTGATAAATAATAACATTACTGCTATTATAAAAAAGGTTATTTTATTCATTTTTAGTTTTTAAAAAGCATTAGTTAGGAAATTATTAACACTAGTAAAGTCCTTATAAAAAGTATTATGTTCATTATTTGACGTCAACACTCGATCCCGCATACTCATTTTGGGGAAAATCAACTTTAAGCTCAGTTATTTCTTTGTTGGTATTAGTAAGGGTTAGCGTTGCTGTTTTTTCTTTATATAAAGGATCGGCTATCGAGATTACACGTTTTCCATTAAAATTTTTAATCATCAAAATACAAGGCTTGTCCACTTTGATTGCTGTTGAGGCCACTGTTATGGAACCCGCTTCATAAAAAACAACCTGCAGCATATCCAAAGGCTTATGGTAAACCGCCTGCATAGTAGGGTTATTGGCTATGATTTCCAGTTCATTCGCCTTGAACTTTTTCATTTCTTTCGCACTTTTTACTCCTGGAAGTACGATATAAGCATATTCTGCATTTTGCGGTTTTGAACCATGGTCAAGCCACAGTTTAAATACATTACCCGTAATCTCCTTTTTGGAGTAGGAATTATTGATACGGTACCACTCTCCCTTCTGCACATCTGTACTCAATTTAATATCTCCCCCTTTTGGAAAATAATAGCCAACATTGTCGTGTAAAAACCAGACATTCGATTTTTCACTATGTGTTATTGTTTTGTCTTTTGCTATCTGATTATTATCCAATGAACTTTCCGTATCCCCCTTTAGCCAGCACTGGTTAATGGTGGTGGTAACGTGCTCTGGTTCATCACTTTTAATATCCGTTCCCAAGCACACAATTTCAGTATCGAAAAAGAACCATGCCTTTTTAGCCCGGAGATTATCAAAATTCAGCATATAGCCACTTGCCCCATATATACCATCGCTAACCCCTCCTGCAAATTCATTAGTGCCCGGCTCACCCCAGGATAATGTCTCTATTTTATCAGTCACATAATCCCTGCTGGTAATACCCGGTATCTTGTCCCATTCCCAAATGGGCATGATATTATAATACTCCCCACCGCTAAGTTGGATATTGGTCGCTCCATTGGATAGATATCTTCCTAACAAGTTCTCGTTATTCCCTGTTTCACAACGTATGGTGCGTTTACTTGCCATGCGCACATTAAAAGAATATGGTGGTCTTGTATGCAGGGTATAATCGGAACTAAAATACTGGTTGTGCGTCTTTGTTACCTTGTAGGACGGTGCTTCTAGACCATTGATCCGGGCAATGGCATTGTCCCATTCCGTACTGTTGTTGGGATCAACCACTTTTACTACCAGTAACTGACTCTTTACACTGGTCATGTCCAACACATTGGGTCTGCTTATCCCACGCCCCATAACATTAAAATCAGCGTATTGCCCGCGGAGGGTTTTCAGATAGGTGTCTTTTAAAAATTTGGACAAAAGTGCAACTTTATCCGCTCCCAGGGCGTAGGGGGTACCACTTAGGTAACTGGCCACTTTAAAAACACCGTTTATGAATACCGTACCATAGCCTCCAACATATAATTGCAATCCATGCTGCATATAGGAATTATCGTATTGCAAACCTTCTTTTTTATAAACTAAATTAACAGGACTAAAAAACTCCTTTAAAGAATAGCTCAACAATGCATCATCTTCGGTTAATAAAGCCCTGTAGAAAAAATGCTGTGAAATATCAGTTTTATTGGCCCCAGTCCATTTTTCAGGATCACCCTGTTTCATCCTTTCGATTAACTTCCCTTGCAGTTCTTTATCGATTTTCTTGTCACCATAACGCATCATGATTAGCGATTCGCCTATAGATTGGGGTGTAGAGATCTGATTGAACCACCAATTATCACTTTTGGGATTGGAGCTGTACCAATATTGCAATGCATTACTGATGTCCTTAAAGACTTTCTCATCGGCATAACAGATGCTGCCCTTTGTAACATAGGCTTTGATCAGTGTTTGCAGCCGTATCAAATGTTCCTCGGGTGGCCAAACGGTAAATGCTTTGGAGCTATAGTCGATGTCCGGCCAGCTCCCATCCGGCTTTACGGCAGCTGAATATTTGGTAATCAACTTAAAATCGGGTATCCTAAGGGTTAAGTCCCTTAATATTTTATCGGTAATCGTTCGGGAAACTTTGCTATTACCCGGTTGGGAAAAAGCAGTATTCATTCCTCCCAAAAGGCAAAAAACGAACAATAGGGTCTGTAAAAGATGATGGGAATTGTATTTTCTTTTCATGAGACGGGGTTTTACAGGTACCATTTTTTGTATCTTAATAATGCTTCCAGGAAATAATAATCAGCGTAAGTTAGTGGAACGTCTATCTCATTATTACCTGGTATTGTTCCTACGCTATGCATCAATAAATAACCACCATTGGTACCTTCCTTTGCCCTGTAAGCTGGACTCGATAATGATTTCAGGATGGTTCCGGCAACATCGATGTAGTTCTGTTTTTCATTTCCAGAGGTGTATTGTCCGAGTTCCAATAAGGATGAGGCCAGCAATGAAGCGGATGACACATCACGAAGGGCATTCGGTATTCCGGGTGCAACAAAGTCCCAGTACGGCACCTTGTCTTTTGGCAAATTTGGATGGTTTAGTATGAATTTAGCGATGTTACGAGCTAGTTTTAAATAAGCTGGATCTTTGGTAAAGCGGTACATCATCGTATAACCATATAATCCCCAAGTTTGTCCACGGCTCCAGGCACTCTCATCAGCCGCTCCCTGATGGGTAATTTTTTTACGAACCTCCCCAGTGCTGAAATTATAATCCACTACATGGTAACTACTATAATCTGAGCGAAAATGATTTTTGAGCGTGGTATTGGCATGGTTTCTGGCAATAGCAGCAAAACTTTTATCGTTGCTGTTCTGGCTGGCCCATTCCAGCATTTCCAGGTTCATCATATTATCAATAATGACAGGACCTATAAAGCCTTTCTTTTTCATTTCTTCATCAATATCCCATGATTGAATTACCTTGGCATTGGGACGGTAACGGGTTATTAGTGACCTAGATGATTGAACGATAATATCTTTATAAGCTGGATCTTTTAAAAGACGGTAGGCATTCCCATAACTGCAATACATCATGAAACCCAGATCGTGGTTCCCGGTATAGTTCTGCACCGGATTTAAAAGCGCAAGACGTTTTTTGGCATCGCTTAAAATAATTGGATTTTTGGTGTATTCATAGATGTAAAATAAAGAGCCTGGATAAAAACCACTGCACCACCAGTAGATATCACTGCTTTTATTGCGATTTTTCTCAAACGTTCTAGGCAAGGAATCCTGTGCCGTGTTTTTCTCCAAAATGCGGTATTGTTTTACGGCAAATTCAAAGTTATCGGCAATCAATTTTTTCATGGCCAAGCTGTTCTTGTTTTTTTGCGCCATGGCACAAAGACTGGAAAAACATAGCATTATAAGGATGATCTTCTTCATTTTTTAAAATTATATTTGGTTAGTTGATTTGCAATTAATCATGTTTTCAAGAGTATAGAACAGTTGGTTTATTATTGTCTTACAAAATGGCTTTGGGATTATTGAAGATTATTTAAGAAGTCCTGCAATACTTTAGGTGTACTTTTCTTTAGCTTTTCTCTATTCTTACTCTTATTCCATTCATTCAAAAACGCAGGTAAGCTGCTGTCTGTAGTAAAATGATTATCCCTTGCGTTAACCAGGTAATCCGCATTGGGCAGGTTACTTACCGTTCTAAAATAATTCTTGTGCTCCAATGGAACCGTAAAATTTCCAACGGTATTACCGGTAAAAGAATTAGTGTTCACATATATCCGTTCTTCCTTCATGAAATTTGCAAGTTCGGGATAGTGCTCAAGATAAACGCTGGGTATGGAGCCATCCTTTGAGTATTTTTCTTTCCACTGTTTTGCAAAATAATCTGAATAGCGTTTTTGACCCCACCTTGCAAAATGAAAGCTAATTTCGAAGGTTTCACTACAATCTAAAAAAAGGTTGTTCTGAACAACCACGTGAGAACCGGTATTGGTAAATACTGCGATAATCTGGTTACCTGCATTGCCAATCTTATAGAAAAGGTTATGGTCTACCAACCACCCGGCGGTTGCCTCGTCGGCATAAACGGCGTGAACATGTTTATCCAACAAACCGATGTCATGGAAATAATTACCCCGGATCACCTGCCCACGCATGAGCTGATTGGCACCCAGAAAACCGTAGATGGCACCAAAATCCTTAAACTCGTACAAAACGTCGTGAATTTCATTACCTTCGATCAAATGGTCATTTCCAGAGATCGTGATGGCGCCATGTGGGGCATCAAACATATTGTTTTTGATCACTCTGTTTCCAACACCAGCTAATGCGATAGCCGGGGTGTATACCCTATTGTAATAGGCCCAATCATGTATCTGGCAATATTGGACTACGTTATTGGATTTGGTTAGTGTTTCAGCATCGCCACCCTCAAGGCTTATTGCTGTGCTACCGATGCCATGAATCTGGCAATGGTCTATCACTACATTATTACCTTTTACCACTAGCGCTCCCTTGCCCAAATTGCTAAACTCACAGTTCAAAAATGCAATATCATTACATTGCTCGAGGTTAACTGCCCGCCCCCTGCCAAGCTGGAAAGCAATTTGGTTAAAAGTGATATGGCTAACACCTTTAAACTGAATCATATCATCTGGCAAATTGGTTAATTGAATGATCGATTTTTTTGGATTAACATCTAAAGGCGGATAAAAGTATAACTTGCTGGTCGTTCTATCTATGTAATATTCCCCCGGAACATCGATCTCTTCGAGCAGATTGCAGGCAAAGAAAAATGAACCGTCAGTTTGTAGGTCATATTTTTCCTTATATAACAAAGAAATCGTTTTATTTACCGTGTCGATCTTGTTTACTTTGTTTAACGACCATGCCCAATCTCTCGCAAAAATACCGTCAAGCCAAACATCCTTCGCATCTAACCATTTTTTAACTCTTGGGTCGGAATATTCAAACGAACCCGTATAGGCTTTTTGTGGTCCTTGATCAGCTTGCACAGGGAGTTCTGCCTTCGCCAATCCCGGGTCAACGATTTTGTTGATGGGTATAACGGTGGTCCTCTTTTTTAACAGATAGGGATCGCCGGCATTCGGGTAACGGGCAAGGGTCATCCTTAAGCCGTTATAAAATAACTGGGTTGGAGGGGTCTCATCAGGTCGCCCAAAACCAACGCTTTTGATCTCTCCCAGATCAGGGTTCCCATCCTTTTTAAGGTCATATTCCAATACTTTTTTCCTGGCTTCTGTGCTAATAATGCGGACCTTTATTTTAGGATCGGAGATTTCAGTAAAAAAAACGTTCTTTAATGCTTTTCCACCACTAATAATGACTTTACCGGATCCGGTGATTAGCACCGGCGCTGCATTCTCTTTTTTTAAATCTAAGATAATCGGCTGTTTCAGCGTATAGGTGCCTGGCTTAAAATCAATAAATAAAGTGTCACTTGCCGCAGCTAAATTTTTATGACGTGTTATTTCTTTGATCAATTTTTCAGACCAGTTTACATCGTTAGGTGTTAAACTAACATGGGTATTGGCCGGTTTTATAATCCTTTGTGTAGTATGGTTGTTTTTTAAAGGATAGGCAAACATTGATTTTGCAAATTGTGTCTGCAAAATCAATAAGGCGGCTAATAAGCAAGTAATGAATTTCTTTTTCATTTAGTTTTTGTTGAATGGGTATTTACGCTTTATTATATATAGATAAACCAATTTCATAAATTGCTAGCGTGCAATTGTGCTTTATAGCAGGCGCTATTATTGTTTCATTAAAGTATGTTCTCTATTTTAAAGGACCACGCAGATTGACAAGGCACCTGATTTGGCAGCAAAGTGGGTGGGGTGATAATCAATTTACCATTTTTCAGGTGCGATTGAATTTTCTTGTTTAAACCGAGCATGCTTGTTTTGCCCAATTTGCTTAATCCATCGATGATGATTGGTTTATCTGGCCATTGTGTGCAGAGTACATATAGATCATTCCCTTTTTTGGTTAAATGGATGTCTTTATTTTTAATGGAAGCCAATTTTGCCGGAACTGCTGTAGTGTTATAAATCGCCTCTCCATTTACTTTTAACCATGCGCCCATATCTAATAATCTTTCCTGCATCACCACCGGTATTAAGCCATTGGCATCAGGACCAATATCCAACAATAGATTACCGCCGCCTGCCACTTTTTCTATCAATAATTTAATCAGATTTGCAGAGCTTGAATAGTGTTCGGCTGTTTCGAATTTGTTGTAGCCATAGGATGTTCCTATGCCCCTGCTCTCTTCCCATGGGTGTATAACTTTGTTATCAGAAGCGATCTCGTCCTTGCCAAGGTCATACTCGGTTGTATAATATCCTCCGTGCTTACCACGGGTTTCCTTGCCCCATCTGTCGTTGACCGCTACGGACTTTTTAATTGGAGATTCATTGTATAGCCAGGATAAAAATCCTTCAGTTTTAAAAACAGAGCTGGGATAATCCCAATCTCCATCTGCGAAAATTACTTCAGGACTGTATCTGTTAACCAAATCCTTCAATTGAGGAATCATATGCTGATCAACATAAGCGTTGATATTTTTTGCGTTATATAAGGGATGATTCCATTCTAATAAAGAATAATAAAGGCCCATGTGCAAGCCCTTTTTTTTCACGGAGTTACTTAATTCTCCAATGATGTCTTTATGGGGGCCGATGTCCACGCTATTCCATTTTGGCGACTGACTACTTGGCCACAGGCAAAATCCATCATGGTGTTTAGAGGTAAGTACGACATATTTTGCGCCTGATTTTTCAAAAAGGCTAGCCCATTCGTCAGGATTAAAATATTCTGCCTTAAACTGGGGAGCAAAATCCTGGTAGGTTACTTGTGGGCCAAAATATTTATTATGAAACTTGGTAAAGAATTCATTTTTACCCAGAAGCTTATTTTCATAATGCTCGGCATATTTTTCATAAACACCTTTTTCTTCATTTACAGGTGCATAGGCCGGTACGGAATAAACGCCCCAATGTATAAAAATACCAAACTTAGATTCTGACCACCAATTAGGAGTACTTCTTTGGTCTAGTGAAGCCCAGTTAGGCTGGTAAGTTTGCGCTTGAAGAGGGTTAAGCCAGCTAAATATAAAGCATACGAGAAGGAATACTTTTAGTTTTTGCATTTTAGGTTTATTGGATATGGTTCTTAAGGTTGTACACGGCTTATTCGAAATTCCTTTAGCATAGAAATATCTATTTGTGTAATAGTTTAAATACGCTTTCTAGAAGAAAAAGTACTAGTTGATTTAATAAAAATTGTCATCTTTTAATTGATTAATCATTGCTTTAAACTATTGTGGTGAAGTTGGTGCTTTTATGCAAACCTCCACCTTTTACAAAAAAAAACGCCTCTGCTATTGATTTAATAACAGAGGCGTTTTGAAATGACTTTAGCGTTTTACTGTACCTTAATGGTAAATTGTTTAACGATCTCTTTACGATCACCACTAGTGATGTTAAAAGCGATTAAAGTTGCCGTATAAGTTCCCGCCTTTGTATACACGTAGTTATAGCCACTGTAAGTATTACCAGCAATTGTATATTTTGGTATTTCACTACCCAAGTGTTTAACAACTGTGGCTGGATCAGGGTTAACCCTACCAATAAATAGAGGTCTGCTCACAATCCATGAAGTGTTACTTGGTGCGGTTGCACCTCCGCCCACTACTTGCAACTGCGTTGTAGAAGGAACAGCCCAGTTAACTGAAGTACCAATTCTGTATCTTGACCAGTAAGTTGCATCTGTTGCAAGGGTAAGTTGAGGGATGATAGTTCCATCAGTTAATACATTGTTTACTGTTAAAGCGGTTATAGCCCAAGTACGTTGAGCTGAACCCGTAACACCAGTATATTTAAAAGCAATAACTAACGAGTCGGTAGCATTTTTAACTAAGTCTGACAGGTCAATGGTTCCACTAGCCTTAGCGCCTGCACCAGTAGATAACACCGCACGTGAGGTAATATCTGTCCAGCTAGCACCAACAACACCGGTAGAATCTAACTTTGCTAAGTTAGTCGTTGCTAGTACTTGTAGTGTATTGGTTTGAGTACCATTTGTAGCGTTTGACGTAAATGCCAATTGGGTAGCACCTAACGCTAACTTTCTGTCTGCGTAGGCGTAATTACGACCAACTTCTCCACTATAAAATGTAATGTTTTCTGCATTACCGCTCATTAAAAATTTGGCAGTATCACCTACTTTAAGATTTACAACACCATCTTTTATAAGTGATGGGTCTATAGAAATACTTAAATCATTAGGGCTTTCTACATCGAGCTCTTTAGAACATGCGTTTAATAGTATACAGCACAATAGTGCATATAAGATATATTTGATTTTCATCAGTGTATAATTTAAGTTAAATGGTTATGAAGCTATCATGGGCTCGTTCATCTCAGTTTGTGAGCGGTATGCCCATGATGGTTTCATTGCTTGTTTTTTGAGTGTGATTAATAAGCCAGCCTTTAAAACAGGCTGGCTAGTTGATAAGCTTATTTTCTTACCAACCCGGATTCTGGGTTAGCTTTTTGTTTAACTGTAATTCAAGATTTGGAATAGGAAACAGAAAGTGTTTTGGACTTATGGCTAAATAAGCAGTTCTTGTTGGATTTACAGACTGACCAGCAGGTGTAGAAGCTGGGAAGGTGGCATTTGCAAACGTAACAAGGTTTTTCAAATCATCTACATAAGTTCCCCATCTTACTTCATCCCATCTACGTGAACCTTCAAAGCACAACTCTCTCATTCGCTCTACCTTTAATGAATCTTGGAAAGCTCCTTTACTTAATCCAGGCAACAAATCACATACAGCATTTGGTGTATTTGTAGGCACTTTAAACGCACGTCTTCTTACGGCATTAATGGCATCATAAGCTGCTTGATTTGGGCCGTTAAGTTGATTCTCAGCCTCAGCTTTCATTAAATAAACATCTGCAAGGCGTAATAATGGCATATTACAACCATTATAAGAACTTTGACCAGTACCACCAGCACCTACGAAATTGCTTTCGTAAATTCTGCGCCATTTACCGGGTTGGTTATACCAGCCATTGGTAACAGGTGTCATTGTAGCAGTGAAAGTAGTTGGAGTTGTAGTATAGAAAAAGCCTGGGCAATTCCAGTTAAAACGTACAGAATCCCATTTTGCATACGAATCGAATAATTTTTTTGATCCAAAACTATTACCTCCACTACCTCCCGGACTGTTTCTGATACTAGCGTAGAAGGTAAAACTGCTTCCACCTGAGAAAGTAGTACCATATAACCCAGCTTCCCATATCGATTCTTTCACATCATATTTATCTTGCAACAAGTTTTTAAATATTTGTTTATAATCTGGATTAAGTGCAAAATCTGGCGAAGTGAGCAGCTTGTTAGCATAGTCAACTACGTCTTGATATTTAGTAGCATCTACGGGTGTACCTGAAGCTCCTGGACTAGCCATAGTTAAGCATACTTTGGCCAAAATTCCGCGAACTGCATCTACTGTAACTGCTTCAGCATAACCTAAAGATTTTACGGTATAGTTAGCACTGGCCAACAGGCTTTCTGCTGTCTTCATATCGCTTAATATTTGATCATATACCTGCTTTTTTGGAGTACGAGCAATGCTCAAATCACCAGTAACAGAACTAGTAGGTTCTGTAATCAACGGTACATCGCCAAAACAAATTGTTAATATATAATAATAATAACCTCTTAAAAATAAGGCTTGGCCTTTAATGATGTTTTTCTGTTTGGCATCAATTTGAGCAGCATCAATATTTGCTAGCAATAAATTATCTCTGTAGATAGCTCCATACATGCTTGACCACATACCACGCACCGTATTATTTCCAGCGTCGTAATTTAACTGCGTTTCAGGATATTGTGTGGCAATACTTTCATCACTGGTAAAGCCAAACTTATAGAACATACAACTTGGCGGACCATAAAGTGCTTCTCCGTTTATAAGTGTATTGTATACACTGTTTAGCGCTGTTTGCAGCTGATCTTGAGTTTTATAGAAATTAGTAGGTGTTATAAAGCTGGTAGGTTCTGTATCTAAGAATTTTTTGCAGGAGGTTAATCCGACAACAATTACGAAGAGTATTAAATATATTCGTTTCATAATAATTAATTTAAATCATTAAAAGGTTACGTTAAGACCAAATACAACTGTTCTTGGCATTGGATAGGCATAAAGGTCAAATCCTGGTGATTGAACTGTACGTTTTACAGACACATCAGGATCTTGTCCAGAATATTTTGTCCATGTATACAGGTTTTGTGCTGTTGCATAAGCCCTGATTGAACGTACTTTTATTGTTTTCAACAAACTTGATGGAAGGTTATAGCCTAAAGACACAGTTTTTAAACGCAAGAATGAACCATCTTCAATCACTCTCGAATTATAGCCTAAATAATTGGTACCACTTCCTACAGGTATATTTGAACCTTGATTAGTAGGCGACCAACGATCAGCCATAGTTGCCATTAAATTGATATGAGAAGGGTTAGAATCTCCAGGTGCTTCGAATACCATTCTGTTTCCATTAAGTAAGTCGTTACCGTATGACCATTGAAAAAACACATTTAGGTCAAACCCTTTATAGGTAAAGTTATTACTAAAACCTCCCGTATGGATTGGTAAACCGCGACCTATTATCGTCCAGTCTAAATTATTAATGATACCATCGTTATTAATGTCTTTATACTTTGCCCAACCCGGTTGTGGCGTTGCTGCTGTACTGTAATAAGGTATGCCAGGCTTTAACTTAAATGTACCATTTGCCATCTTGTCAAAATCTGAATATTGATATAAACCATCAAAGATTACACCGTACATTTGACCAACTGGTTTTCCAACGATGGAAATATATGGAGACATACTATTATATGAGTTTTGTGAACCAATACCAGTAATCGTTCCTGAAGGAAGTGTTAAGAAAGACGCACCATCGGTTAATGATACCAACTTATTTCTGTTAAAGTTGATATTGAACGAACTCTCCCAAATAAAGTCTTTACTTTTAACGTTAACGGTAGTAAGCGTAAACTCCAATCCGTCGTTTTGCATTTTTCCTACATTCTGGATAGCAGTAGCTACACCGGTAGTAGTTGGAACATTGGCATTCAATAACAAGTCATTAGTTATTTTCTTATACCAATCTGCTGTTAACTGAATACGTTGTTTAAAGAAGCCTAGATCTAAGCCAATGCTTGTCATCGCTGTTTTTTCCCATTGTAATGAAGGATTACCAATGCTGCCAATAACGGCTCCTGAACCAAATGCCTGGTTGTTGTAAGTATAGCCAGCTAAATTTGTTGGTGATGCAAAGGCTAGCGCAGGTAAATAAGCGAAATCGCCAACACGGTTGTTACCTGTAACACCATAACCTGTTCTTAGCTTAGCATCTGAAATGAAATTAATGGGTTTCATGAAATCCTCATTAATGATACGCCAAGCAAGAGCTCCAGCAGAAAAATAGCCCCATCTATTGCCTGATGAGAATTTAGATGAACCATCTGCACGGAAGTTACCTGTAAATAGGTACCTACTCTTGTAACTGTAATTTACCCTTCCTAAAAACGATGCTAAAGTAGAGATAGATGAATTAGCTGCGTTAACCGTATAACTTGCCCCAGTTGTAGACCAAAGCGTAGGCGCAAGATTAAGGGAATTTAAACCAAGGTCTTCAAAATCGTTAGGGATATGCGTTGTAGAAAATCCATAGTTATTTGTTTTCGATTGTAATATAGATGCTCCTGCTAAAACGGTAATTTTATGATATTTTTTAATCAACTTATCATAAGTTAACGTGTTTTCGTTAGAGAATGATGTGGAGCCACTGTTATTAATCGAGCCGCTTACGCCATTTCCAGTTGCAGTTCTACCAGGAATGATACTCTTGCCATAATAAGTTTTTGAATTGTAAAACGCATCAGTTTTACTATTATTGGTAGTAATACCCGCTGTACTTTTAAAAGTTAAATAAGGTAAGATTTTATACTCTAAATAACCATTCACAAAGAGATTGGTTGTAGCCGTTTTTCTCTGCTGATTCTGGATATCGGTTATCGGATTATAGATGTTAGAATTGAGACTGAACGCTGGGTCAACTTCTGATTCTTCTAATAAATCTGGTGTTCCAGTAACACCTAGCGTAGGACGCCAAGCCCATGCAGAATATAAAACTCCAGCAGACCCATTGGTTGTAGAAAGACCCGTAGCAACTCCAGGATTATTAATGGTTGTTCCTGAAGCTACTGAATATCCATAATTCGCATTTACACCAACTTTAAATTTATTGTTTATTTTTTGGTCTAAAGTAATCCTTCCTTGGTAACGCTTAAACCCAGAGGTAATAATGATACCCTTTTGATCAATATAATTACCAGATATAGAATACAAGGTATTTTCATTACCACCTCTAATAGAGATGTCGTTGTTTTGAATGATACCTGTTTGAAATAATTGATCTTGTAAATTTATGGCTGGTACATCTTTATAAGCATCGGCATTTGGAAACGCTGAATTGAGGTATATAGTTGTATTTTGACCTGGGTTAACTTGTAACTGATAAGCAACATAATCTCTAGTGTTCATCATCTCCATTCTATTTAGGTTTTTCTGTAAACCATAATAACTGTTGAAGGTAACAATCGGAGCACCCTTTACTCCTTTTTTTGTAGTGATCACCACAACGCCATTTGCGCCCCTGGCACCATAGATAGCAGTAGATGAGGCATCTTTTAGGATATCTATAGTTTCAATATCGGCTTGATTGATGGAGTTAACAGCTGCATCTTCTAACGGAAACCCGTCAACTACGTACAGTGGTGCGCTACTTTGCGTCAAGGAGTTTGAGCCCCTAATGGTAATATTGGCTATCGAGCCTGGCTGACCATCTATACTATTCACCTGAACTCCAGCAACCCGTCCGGCTAAACCATCGAGAACATTGATCACGGGTGCTTTTTTAATGTCGGTCATATTCACAGAGCCAACTGATCCGGTCAGATCTTTCCTGTTTACAGTACCGTAACCGACAGCCACAATAGAAACCTCATTTAATTTATCCTCAAATAATGATAGCACTACATTAATGGTGTTTTGGCCGTTAGCAGTTACTTCCTTAAGCTCATAGCCAACAAAGCTAAACTGCAGGATTGCGCCGTTTTTAACATCTGGCAGGTTATATCGGCCTTGATTGTTGGTCGTGGTTCTTATTTGTGTATCCTTAATTCGGACATTCACCCCTGGTAAGGGATTTTTTTTGTCGTCGGTAACAATACCTGAAACAGCAGCGAAAGGAGTATTAATGTTAGTGCTTTCCGAGATACGTGTAATAATTACATTGTTCTCTTTAAACACGTAAGTAAATGGCTGGTTCATGAAGCTCTGGGCAAGTACTTTTTCTAGCGGAAGCCCGTTCGCCTTTAAGGTAACGGGATTAGCCTTGCTCATCAAGTCATTGTCATAAAGGAAATGATACTTGCTTTGTTGCTCAAGTCTGTCCAGAAACTTTTCGAACGGAACGTTTTTAAGATTAAGGGTTATATTTTGCCCATGGCTTGATGCCGAGACTTGCATTAAAGCAATTATCCAAATAATAACTGTTAATTTCATCTTCAAGATTAAATTAGGTCGGACACAGGAATACTGCCTGCAAAAAATTGCAATAAAAATTTTATACATTTGATTAGGATTTAGTTTACCTTTTTAAGGAATCGGTTAATTGATCTATTAGCCAGAACGGCTGGTTAGCTAGGGATGGTTCGAACATCCCTGGCTTTTATAGATTTGGTTAAGTCTTATTTTGGTCTGGTTGTTACAATAATTGTTCTCCCTTCAATTTTAAATTTCACGATGCCTGTTAGTTCAAGATTATCCAATAGTTCCTGGATATTTTCTGAACGGGAAATTGAACCGCCGAGGACTTTGCCCTTCATATCACCCTGGTATTTGACCTCTACATCATACCAACGCTCAATTTTTCTCATAACGCTTTCGATGCTTTCTTTCCTGAATGAAAAGTACTGGTTCTTCCAGGCCACCGCGTCCTCTACGTTTACAGTTTTTAACTCGATTTGTTCACTATTCTTTGCTGCAATACCCTGTTGACCAGGAACCAACAACGCTTGTTTATTATTAGCATTTAACATCACTGAACCTTCAAGTAATGTTGTATTAACGCTCGGTTCATCTTTGTAAGCCATGATGTTGAAATGCGTGCCCAGTACCTTAACGTTAACCTCATTGGCCCTAACTGTAAAGGGAAGATCCTTATTCTTGGCAACCTCGAAATAAGCTTCACCGTTTAATTCCACATGCCTTTCCTTGCCCTTGAATGCAGTTGGGTACTTGAGTGATGAGGCTGCGTTCAGCCATACACCTGTTCCATCAGGCAATACTATTTTATACTGTCCTCCTTTTGGTGTAGATATCGTATTGTATGCCAATTCATTCTTGTTGCCGGTCTGTCCGTTTGATACGGTATAAACCAATTCGCCATTTTTTTGCTTGGTAATGGAGATATTTCCTGATTTGGAGATCTCCCCGTTTGCTGCCCCGTTGAGATCTATGGTTTTCCCATCCGCTAATGTAAGTACAGCTTTGTCACTCCCCGGAATAATTTGAGCTTGTACACTTTTAGTGGCAGCTGTTTTATAGGTGTCATTTGGTGTGTATAGCGAATAAAGAATAACAGCACAGCTCGCTACAATCAGTAAAACAGCCGCTGCCGCATATAATGCAAATCTTCTTTTGCCGTGAGATGGGAAGGCGATTATTTTGCTGCGCATATCATCAGGAAAATTCAGCTTTTTTATCGGATACTTACCTGGTTCTGCTTTGAGGTCGTCCCAGGTTTGATCAAAAAGTTGGGTGATTTTCTCTTGCTGAAAAGCGGAAGAATCTTCCCCCAGTTCATTTATTAAAATTTGCAACTCGTCCCTGGTACACTGATTTTTCAGGTACCGACCGTATAGTTCTTCTAATTGTTGATGCGATAAGGCCATTATTTAATGTTAAAATAGGGTCGTATATTATGCTGTAAAACTTAAATACGCTCCCTGGAAAAAAAAGTACTAGTTGACTAATAAAAATATTTTAATCTTTTTATTGATCAACTGCTTTAAAGAGAATAAATAAAAAAATCAAGCATACAACATAATGCTTGCTCACATAATCCCTAACAAACTGAATGGCTATTGTCATATGGTTTCGGACCGTGTTTTTACTGATGTTCATTTCTGCCGCTATTTCATCATATGACATGTTTTCTTCCTTAGCCAGTAAGTAGACATTCTTTTTTTGTGCGGGCAGCATATCTATAGCCGTTCTGTATACCGTCTCCAGGTCCTTTCGTATGAGCATGTCCTGATGGCTATCGCACAAACTTTCCATGTTCCTCTGCAGCTCTGCCTGCAATTGGGTGTCGCGTTTGACCTTTCTAAAAAAGTCGATGATGTGATTGTAGGTAATCCTTTTGATATAGGCAGGAAAGGACTGTTTGATGTCTATTTGTTCCCGCTTTTCCCAAAGTTTAAAAAACACCTGTTGTACCACCTCTTCTGCTATGTCCCTATCTTTTATTAGCGAGTAAGCAAAGGCAAAGACACGGTCTTTAAACAATTCATAAACGGTCGCATAAGCTATAGTATCTCCATTTATTATTCGCTGGAGTAAATCTTCATCTATATCTGTTTTGAGGACGTGCACAGTTTGTTTAAGTTAATTTGGCTAAAACAAATCTATATAAAATTTTGATACTATAACAATGGATGACCGTTGGTTGGCTGCTTTTGGTTTACCAAGCCTTTTCACAGGTCCCAGATTTTTATTGAATAAGTAAACAAAAGGCCTCAGATTAACCTGAAGCCCTTTGTTTTTATAAATTATGTTAATATTTTGATTTAAGAGTAGGACATATTGGATCTGACCCAGGGCAGTATAGTTTCCTTATTCCATGTGGACTCCGTTAATTGAATTCATCTTAATATTTCAGAACAATGAAGCCTGTAAGCTTAGATCTTTTCTTGTCCTTGTTATAATCCAGCACGTAAAAATAGGTACCTGTAGGCAGCATGCCATTGCTTTGGTTCGATTTACCGGTAAACACATTGCTCTTGTTGTCGTAGTTGCTGGCCACGAAAACCCTTGTGCCATTACTGTTTACTATTAAAAGGTGATTTGGAAAGTAATTTTCCAATCCGTCAATTTGCAAAAAATCGTTAATACCATCGCCATTAGGAGATAAAGCCTGGTGAACCACAATTTCAGTATTTATTGTTTCCTCTTTATCGGTTCTTTCGACCGTGAGTGGTTTTGTTTTAGTGGTTTGATAGTTAATAACGCCCACTGCGCCGGTACCAATGCTCAGCACAATTTTTGGCCTGTTGTCTGCAATTGCTGATTCGCGTGATGAGAAGGTAACATCCGATGTTGAATTACCAACGGTCGTGTTAAGTACCTTAAGCGATAAGATGCTGTCTGGAGCCAGGCTCTTGATGGCGCTGGTAATGTCCCATTCTCTAAAGTTAGAACCAGTGTTGCCGGGAATAGAATCCAAACGAACTGACACCGCTGGTTTATTGGCATAGGTGATGCCTGTTTCTGTCCAGGTGTTATCTGTAACCCTGAATACACTCCAGGTCACGCTAGCTGCTCCGGCGCTTGCAGATCCATAGAGTTTTAACTTAGCATTGGCCAGGTTTGTAGGAACAACGCCATGCATGTCGAACTTGAGGTAGGTTTCGCGGGTGTAACTGTTATTTACCCCGCTGTTCTTTACCACAAGGCCTGTTGAGGTACCATAATTTGTAGATGCAGATGCCCCGCCCGTTACATAAGCATCGGCAATGGCACCAACGGTATTGTTAACAGCATATGGTACGCTGTCTATGATGATGTAAGGCCGCTGATCGGGATTACTGCTTTCCCTCGAAGAATAAGAAACATCAGAGGTGCTGTTGCCAATCGAGGTTGCTACGATCTTAAAGGAGATGAGACTATCGGTTCCAATCGCCTTGATGGCATCACTAATCTTCCATTCGCGGTAGGTATTGCCGGTTTTTCCTGCTAGGGAATCCAGCATTACAGTTGTGGCAGGTCTGTTGTTGTAAGTGATGCCTGTTTCTGTCCACGCATTGGTCGCAACAGCATACATACCCAGCTTTACAGAAGTAGCTCCAGTATTACCATAACCGTATAAACGGAGCTTTGCATTGGTCCAGGAATGGCCAAGCCCATGCATATCAAACTTTAAATAGGTTTCGCGGGTGGTACTGTTGTCCACACCTGTGTTTTTTACCACCAATGTTGTTGCCGTACCGAAATTGTTGGCTGCAGATGCCCCTCCGTTTACATATGCATCGGCAATTGCTGCATATTTTTTGATCGTAATCGTTGAATCTAGATCAAAACTGGTAGAACTTCCTTTATAATTTCCAGCTGGGGTATTCACAAAAACCGGGAAAGATTGACCGGTAAGAGAAAACTTCACAGAAACTTTGACATTGGTGGCCGTTTGTCTAGGGTCTGAAAGGCTTATCGTTACCTTACTGGCACCCACATTTTTCACCATCAGCGCGCAAGGCTGGTCAACGGTTATACTCAGTCCTGAAATAGAATCGGTTAGTGTTCCTGCCGCTGCAAATATAACCTGTATAATGTTCAAGCTATTCTGTTTTACGGCCTGGATGTTAGCGGTGTTACTTAGTATTTTTACGTTATTGGTGTTATAAGTAGCCACATCGGTTGAAGTAATATTAGGCACCACTATATAGGAATAAGTGGCATTTGATGGGGCAATCCCATGATCGAAGTACAGTTTAAAAACACCTTTGTTAATCACAGTTGCACTAGCGCCCAGGTTGATATCTGCCCATTTGCCCGATTGCGTCTGGTTGCCTACCTTAACATTTCCGCCATTGGGAAAGAAGTAGCCTACGCTGTTGTGCCAGGCCCAATTAAGGGTGTTATTGTAGGAGTTCTGCGTATTTGCAGCCAAGGTTGCGGTAGTTCCGTTATTAACGCTAACAGAACCGCTCAATGTGGTCTGATTAACATTGGTAGCAATGTTTTCGGCCGCTGTGGATGTAATGCCGGCACCTAGGCATACCACCTCATTATCGAAAAAGAATACTGATTTACGTGCTGTCACCCCTACATAGTTCAATTGATAGGTAGAGGCACCATAGGTGCTATCAGATACTCCGCCCACAAAGGTCGTGCTTCCTGCAACCCCATAATTGTTGTTTGTTTGGTAGGTACTGAACTGCCTCATCGTAATGCCTGGAACCTGGTTCCAGTCCCAGACCGGAAAAATGTCGAAATATTCATCTCCTTTGACACGGATGGTAGTGGCGCCATCAGCGCCAAATTTATCGATGATGTTTTCGTTGTTAATGGATTCGACTCTCATGGTTCGTGTGCTTACACCATATAGGGTAAACTGATAACCTGGTCTATTGTGCAGGGTATAATCTCCAGTCCAATAATGGATATGTTTTGGGGACACAAAAGGGCTAGTCGATGAAATGGTACCTGTATTAAAATTTGCTACATCTGCCGTTAAATTAGCAATATGACTCGTATTGCTATCAACCTGTAAGGCCAATTGACCAGCTGCAAGTGATATTGCGCCATTACTTCCCACTCTGGATATGGCACGGCCATCGAGGCTAAAATCTTTGTACTTGCCCCGGGCTGCTCCATAATAAGTATTATGTAGGAAATTATAGGCGAGGTCTAGCTTATCCTTTGATACCACATAAGATGTTCCTTTAATAAAGTAGATAAATTTATACACGCCCTCTATCCAAACAGTACCATAACTATGCGTGTAAACTGCTGGACCATGCTGTAAGAACTCATAGTCATGATTAACACCTTCAACGCCACTATTTTCAAGTACTAAGGTTGATTCTACTCCGGTTAATGCAGTACTGACAACGGATGAACTTGATGTTAAGGCGCCACGATATAAATAGTGGAGCGCTATATCAGTGCAATTGGCCCCCGTCATCGAGCTAGGCGCCCGGCTGGCTGCAAGGTAATTGAGCGCATTATTTTCATCGGCCCCAGCGATGGTTGATGATCCACCTCGCATCAGGATCAAGGCCTGTCCAATGATCTGCGGATAGTCGATCTGCCTTTCCCACCAATTGGCTGTTGTATAGATGCTCCCGGTTGAATTAAAATATTGTAGTGCCAGCACGATCTTTGCAAATAAAGCGGGTTCGGCATAATGAGTTGATGGTGAGTTAGGATAAGTGTAACCCCTGGCAAACTCTCTTAACCTTTTCAAATGTGTGACCCAAACGGCATCGTTAGCGGCATTTGATGTGGTACCGTAAACAAGGTCTGTAAACTGGCCACTTGAATTTAGTAGCGGCATATTATTGGTAATTGACGTGTTGGCCGAAGTATAAAAAGGAGCCTGTTGCAGGTCGTTTGTAATAGCGGTAATAATTTTCTGATAGTCGGTCTGGGCAATGGATTTGGTCAACCCCATGCCAAATAAGAGCATGAAAGCTAGGTAAAATTTTAGGTTCATAATGGTTGGTTTATGTGGTTAGTATATGGTTGACATTTTAAAGTAGCCTGGGAGCCGAAATTCCCTTTCCAAAGCGGTAGCCAATGGAAATTTCCTGAGTGGCGTTGTTCAGGCCATTACCCGCAAATTTTCCTGTGCTAAGGCTATAACTATAGCCCAATTGAATATTCTTTTTCATCAATAAAGTTAGTATGCCCGATACAGACTGTTTATTTCTATAACTAACACCCAAGCCTATAAAATCCTTAATATATAAAGTGGTAGAAACATCTAGGGCTAAAGGATCCTCAGAACTGGTATAAGCTAATAATGCCGCTGGCTTGATCTTAAAATCCTCGCCAAGTGGTGCCAGATAACCAGCTGTCATGTAATAGGTACCCGTAAAATTCTGACCTCTTTTTAAGGATAGTTGCGGAACGGAAACTCCAATATATGCCCTGTTATTATAAACCATAAGGCCCACACCTATTTCCGGCAAGGTTTGGCGAACATCGTTCCGGCTAAATTCTGGATCCTGTGTATCTAAGGAAGAATAGTTTATCATGTGATTACTAAAACCTCCGCTTAAGGAAACCGAGAAAAACGTGGCTTTAGCTAACTGTATTTTCTTGGCAAAAAACAGATTAATGCCTGTATGATTTTCTACCCCAATTTTGTCGTACTGTAAAACCATTCCAACAGAACTGCCCATTTTGAGAAGAGGTAAGCTTCCATTAAGCAAGAACGATGATGGAGACGCATCAATACCGATAAATTGCTTGCGACCAGATACGTTTACTTTAGCATCACTTTCCATCGTCGAATAAGCCTGGTTTATTGGCGTGAGGTTATTCATGTATTGCGAAAAAGTGAAAGATTGCGAATAGGCGCAATAGGCGGATATCATCAAAAATATTGACAACATACCAGTTTTAATGATTGTACTCATAAACAGGACTTTAGGGTGATATCTTATAACTATTTGGTTGTGTGTAGTACGTAGTTATGAAGGGAAAGTACTAGTAGGCGATAAAATATTTTAGCTCGATTTATATTGATTTTATTTGCTCAAAATTTAATGTGGGTTATTAGTTATCTGAGTCTTTTAGTGGGCAATAACAACACAAATGTCTTTGGCCTCCTCCCGGCAGGCCATGAGTGTTTAGTTCAGATTGGGAGAATCTTACTATGTTAGTCTGATTTGTATTTTGGACAGCGGAAGATCATATATCAGTCAGGCCCATATGTTGCCTGATGTTTGTACGCAAGTCTTTAAACAAATTACTAGTAGCGCTAAAAATTAATCCTTAAAATAACAGTCTTGTTTTTAATAGCTTAGCTATGCTATTTAATAGCATCTGGGAATAATGAAAAATACTCGCCAAAGGTATTCGATATCACAATCAAGCGCCTTTTTTATCGACGATATCTTGTTTGTTTTTAGACAAATCAGTACCTTTAATCATTAAGAATTTGCAATTAAAAATAGAGGTGAGCATTAGGTGCCTTAAAGCAGGGAACACATCGCAAAACACTGATTTACAGATAGTTAAACCAAAAGGTTCGACTACCTTCGGCTCCACTAAACAAAAAAGCGCGGATAATCAGCGCTTTTTTGTTTAAAAAGGACTAGAACCTTCCTTTAACCCAAAAACACAACTCATTAATTTTCATTTAGTTAAATAATTTTCTGCAGTTTCGGAAGCAGTTTTTGTGTAAAAAATTATTTTTTATGGCATTTTGTTTACACCATGAAAATTAACTTAAACCTTATTCATTATACCCATAAAACCTATTCAGATGGCACCCATCCCATTTTTTACAATACTCAGCTAATCGAAAAATCAAAAGAAAAGTACTAACAAGATGCCTACCTGAAAGCTGTCATAACCCAATTTTAAAATTCTTCTTCTGTCATTTCGTTATTTAAGAATACTCCTGTATTATTCCCCGTCGATACAGCATATGATACAGCACGAATAGGATTCGTACTGTCTCCACAAGCGAATACATTATCCACAGTTGTTTTTTGAAATGTATCTACTTTGATAAGTCCCTGTTCTGTTAATTCACAACCCAATAATTCAGGGATTTTACAGTGTTGTTCAAAAGGAGGTCTTGAATAAATAGCTTTCAATTCAAAAGTTGAATTGTCTGAAAAAACTATTTCTTGAACTACTCCGTTTGTGTGGTTCAAGGATGTAATTTCCTTTTCAACTATCGAAATATTGTGCCTTTTGATTTCGTCGGTTTGTTCTTGTGTCAATTCCGATTTTCCATTGGTAAATATGGTTAAATCCTTTGTCCAGTTGCGAATGAGGCGGGCCAAATGAAATGCACCATATCCATTTGCCAAAATCCCTGTCTTTTGATTCTTTACTTCATATCCGTGGCAATAAGGACAATGGAGTACCGTAATTCCCCAACATTCAGAAAATCCCTTAATGTTTAACATGGTATCTTTTAGTCCTGTTGCAAAAACCAATTTTTTAGCTGAAAATGTTTTTCCTGATTGAGTTGAAATCTCAAAGCCCTTATCGGTTTTCGTTCCATTAACGGCAAAGTCAGTTAAGAATTTTACTGTATCGTATTTCAACACTTGTTTTTTTGCTTTTTCCGCAATTACACTGGGCTTTTCACCGTCTTGCGTAATGAAGTTATGCGAATGAGGCGTTTGCCGGTTACAGGGCAAACCACTGTCAATGATTAAAACATTTCTTAATGCTCGTCCCAGAGCCATTGCTGCCGAAAGTCCTGCATAGCTTCCGCCAACTATGATTACGTCAAAATTTATGTTATCTGTCATTTTTTTTTATTTAAAAATGTTGTTAATGGAAAAAGTAAAACTAAATCTAATTAAAAAGTCAATTGTTTTCTATATGTGTGTCGCTTTCCAAATTTGGCGGAATCAATTTATACATCACAGGCGTTACAATTCTCGATAGTATCGTTGAACTGATCAGACCGCCTATTAATACAATCGCTAACGGCGCTATCAACGGATTGGGGTTCAAGGCAATTGGAAGCAAGCCGCAAATAGCAGTGATGGATGTCAATACCACCGGCAGGAAGCGGGTTTCTCCTGCAATTGCAATTGCTTCATCAATACTATGGCCCTCCATACGTAGCTGATTGGTAAAATCAACCAGCAATAATGAGTTTTTAACCTGTATGCCTGACAAACCTATAAAACCAATAATGGATACCATTGACATTGGGTTGCCTGTCAGGAGTAACAGAACGACACCGCCAAGTATACCTAAAGGTATGATCGAAAGCACGATAATGATCCCCTTGAAGGTTTTAAATTGTAACAATAATACAGCGATAAAAAGAAAAGTACTTAATATGATCACTGACAAAAAATTTCCACCCAGTGCATCGCCTTCTGACTCCGCCTCGCCGGAAAGCTTATAGTAAATTGCCGTTTTAGACAGGTCTTTTAATACTTCTACTGATTCTATATCAGCAATATTTAGTCCCGCAAGTAGATTGGTTTACGGGCCAATTCTATTAAAACTATAATCAGGGCGTTGTATATCATAAGTATATGGGTTTTCGCTTGAAAGAACAGGCAATCCATCAATAACCACTAATGGTTGGGTCTTTAAAACGTCTTCCTGAGTGATCAAGGGAGTAGACGTACCATGAATAAACATGTGCTGATAAGTTCCTGGCTCTCCGCTGGCCTCGGTAGCAAATAACCCTGCAACATTTCCTTTTAGATATTGTTGTATACTATTAGCAGGAAATTTAGATTTTATAGGCACGGAAATGCTCTGAAGCCCCTTTGATTTGATTGGTTGCTTTTTGATTAAAATTTTCGAAGTATCTTCTAAAGGCTTTTTATTCGAAAGTGAATCAGATTGAACTCTTTGAACTGCAATTGCGGCACTCAAAAAATTCAACAAAAAAACACACAAAACAACAGTAATACGCATAGTTCGTTCGTTGATAATAAAAGTTTTTAGGACGGTTAGCTCTAAAAGATATTTTTGAATATTTTAGATTTAACTGGTCTATATTGGTTAGTTATTTATTTGGAGGTAAGTTAAGCCTCCGCGTGATGAATGGTTCTGAATTAATCTGCTCCCAATTTTGATCGGTATTTAATCGTTTCCATGCTGTTTAATTTGCCAATGCAAATGCTATATACAGCATTATGAAACTTCTAAAGTTTCATTCTTTAATATTTCCGATTGCAAGGCGAAGACAAAACTCTTCAACATCTCATCTATAGCTTTTCAAACTATTTACCCAATAGACACTGCTGATCAGATTTAATACTCTGTTTATTTTAAAAAAAAATGATTATTGCCAGCGGCTACTCCAGGCAATAAATGTGGGGCTAAGCATTAACCGAAGATTTTTGGAGAATTACTTAAAAAATACCAGGGATTATCCCAACTGAGGGCTTTGAAGCAGTATTGTATATACCCAAAAGATTACATCCATACGGCCTTCCAAGATGGTGATGAAGCTGAGACCAAAGAGTATCCATTCTGTTATTTATTGTCTATATTCACAATTATTCCACACTGATGTATCAAAAAATTTTTATATCATTCCTAATTATCCTGGCCAGCTTAAATTGTTTTTCACAACGCCCTGCAGCTTTAAACGCTATGGTGTCCCCCTTTAACAGTCGCGATGTGAGTCTGGGCGTTTCTGAGATTAAACACCGTGAAGAATTGGACATTTCCTTTTTAAAAGCACAGGAACCTGATAGATTGTTGCATAATTTCAGGCTCACTGCAGGCCTCCCCTCCACTGCCAAACCACTTGAAGGATGGGAAGCTCCCAACATTGGCCTGCGCGGGCATTTTGTGGGCCACTATCTTTCTGCAGTTTCCCATCTGGTAGAAAAGTACCATGAACCCGAGCTAACAACAAGATTAATTTATATGATCGATGAGCTCTATAAATGTCAGAAAGCTTTTGGCAATGGCTATCTGAGTGCCTTTCCAGATAAGGATTTCAAAACCCTGGAAACCAAATTTACAGGGGTATGGGCACCGTACTATACCTATCAGAAAATCATGCAAGGCATGCTTGATGTTTACACCCATACTCAAAATAAAAAAGCGTATGAAATACTTCTGGGGATGGCTTCCTATGTAAATAACCGGATGGCAGCATTACCCAAAGAAACTCAGGAAAGAATGATGTATACCGTAGAGGCAAATCCTCAGAACGAGATGGGGGCAATGAATGAAGTTTTGTATAAATTATATGCTATATCCGGGGACCCCAAGCACCTGGCCCTGGCAAAAATTTTCGATCCTCAATGGTTTTTCAATCCACTTCTGCAGAACCGCGACATCCTCTCCGGACTCCATTCCAATACCCACCTGGTACTTGTTAACGGATTTTCTGAAGGCTACAATACTACCGGCGATATCCGCTATCGTGAAGCAACAACAAATTTCTGGGAAATACTGATGAAAGGCCACGCATATGTAAATGGCACCAGCAGCGGTCCCAGACCAAACGCTACTACTAAAACTTCCCTTACCGCCGAACATTGGGGTGAACCGGGGCATCTTTTCACCCTTTCAAAAGAAATTGCAGAGAGTTGCGTTTCGCATAATACGCAAAAACTGACCTCCAATCTTTTTACCTGGACAGCTGAAGCAAAGTATGCGGATACCTACATGAACATGTTTTATAATGCTGTACTACCTGCGCAGAGCAAAAGTACCGGAGCATTTATATATCATTTACCCCTGGGTTCACCCCGAAACAAAAAATACCTCAAAGAAAATGATTATGCCTGCTGTACCGGATCGTGCTCTGAGGCTTTCGCACAGCTCAATACCAGAATTTACTATCACAGTGATTCTGCGCTCTTCGTCAACCTGTACGTGCCCTCAAAGGTTGAATGGAAGGGAAAAAATGTTAGCCTGGAGCAAAAAGGAGAATTGCCAAAAGATTCTGTTGTAAACTTCCTTGTAAGTACAAAAAAAAGAAATGGTTTTTTACTTAAGCTCTTTATCCCATCCTGGACCCAGGGTACCGAAGTATACATCAACAAAAAAAAGTTAGCTATTGATATTAAAGCCGGATCATATCTTGATCTGAATAGGATCTGGAATAATAATGACCAGGTACAACTTATATTTCATTATGGTTT
>Ga0308157_10000422_pt1 | contig 145796 bp, 140 predicted proteins | sample PhyBR1_FD_201035 | JGI IMG/M metagenome (GOLD analysis project Ga0308157, IMG submission 201035) | Phyllosphere microbial communities from UC Gill Tract Community Farm, Albany, California, United States - DLSLB.R1 | ecosystem: Host-associated > Plants > Phyllosphere > Unclassified | place... | reverse complement strand
GCTCCAAAGTCGCTAGTCAGTAAATATCCACACACTATTCTGGGAATAGTAAACAGAAAATCCTGCCACCAAAACGGCATTTGAATGGGATTTATAATTCTTTTTATCATAGGAGTTTGTGTTAAAAAAACCCTACAGAAAATCTGTAAGGTTTTAATTATTTGAAATTATTTTACAGGCTTGATAGAGATTGCGAAACCTCCGCTTCTTACCATTTTAAAATTGATTTTAGACTTACTTGTGATCTGCTTTTTGTAGATATTGTAACTCTGTGGATTGTTGATGTAATCCGCATCTTTTCCATCTTCATAAATCGTGGCTTCGTATTTTTTTCCTTTATCTAAAAATGAAAAATCTACCGTGTACTCACGTTTGTTCTCGTCGGTGATTCCTCCTACGAACCAGTTCTCCGTACCTTTTGCTTTTCTGGCCGTGATGATATAATCTCCCGGCTCTGCTGATAAAATCTTTGTATCATCCCAGTCTGCAGCCACATCTTTAATAAACTGGAAAGCATCCATGTGTTTCTGGTAGTTCTCCGGTAAATCTGCAGCCATCTGAAGCGGCATGTACATGACAACATACAAAGCCAATTGTTTCACCAGCGTTGTTTTTACAAAACGATTGTCACCCGGGAAGTAATAATCCAGTTTAGTCTGGAAAATTCCTGGTGTATAGTCCATAGGTCCTCCCATCCATCTGGTGAATGGAAGAATGGTCTGATGATCAGGATTGTTTCCTGCAAAGGCTTCAAATTCTGTTCCTCTTGCTGCTTCTGCAGAGATCCAGTTCGGATAGGTTCTGCTTTCTCCTCCCGGTCTTACCGATTCGTGGGAATTTACCATGATCTTATACTCATTGGCTTTTTCGGCAATCCTGTAGAAATGGTTGATCGTCCACTGGGAATAATGATGTTCACCTCTTGGTATGATGTCTCCTACATATCCCGTTTTTACAGCATCGTAACCATACTTATTCATTAGTTGAAATGCCTGATCGGCCCATCTTTCATAGTTCGTGGCCGAACCTGAAGTTTCATGGTGCATGATGAGCTTTATTCCTTTTGAATGTGCATATTCATTCAGCATTTTGATATCAAAATCAGGATAAGGCGTGATGAAATCGAAAACAAATTCTTTTGAGTGTCCAAACCAGTCTTCCCAACCGGCATTCCAGCCTTCAATTAAAAGTCCGCCAAAACCGTTGGCTGACGCAAAATCGATGTATTCTTTTACCTTTGTATTATTCGCGGCATGTTTTCCGTTAGGTGTTAATTTGGAAAAATCCGTCACTCCGATATGAACGTTTTCAGCTGTGGAATATGCCCACTGTGATTTTCCGATGATCATTTCCCACCAGACACCCATGTATTTTGTAGAGTGAATGTACGAGGTGTCTGTATATTTTGTAGGTTCATTCAGGTTGAACATCATTTTAGATGCTAAAACTTCTTCAGCTTTCGGGGAAACAATAATAGTTCTCCATGGGGAAACGGAAGAGGTTTGGATGTATCCTTTTGCACCCTGTCTGTCGGGAGTTAAATGTGTTTTAAATTTAAAATTCACAGGATCCACTTCAAGATGTGATGCAGGATAATTTAAGACTGCTGCTTCTCCAACGTTTACGTACAGAGGATCTTTACCTTCTTTCTTCAGCATTAAAGGCGACTGAACGGCGTTTGGCACCATTTGCTGCGACGCATTACTGTCGAATGAATTCGGCCATCTTGCCGGAATTTCAGAGATTTTTGTGGTTTGCGGCTGGTATTCCTGAGAGTCATAATCCGCTGCAATCCACCACGCTTTCATATCCGTTGGAAAATCAATTTCAGAATCTTCTTCACGGATGACAAAATAATTAAGGTTTTTCTGCTGTGGAAATTCATATCGGAAACCTAACCCGTCATTGAACAATCTGAACTTAACTACAATATTTCTATCGGTAGCGTCTTGATGAAGGGTTACCGCCAATTCATTATATTGATTGATGTAGTTTTTCTTCTCTCCCAACACAGGCTGCCATGTTTCATTTTTAGAATCCCTTTTTTCTTCTGTTTTGGTAAAGCCGTTGTTGAGGTCAAACTTTGCATCTTCGGGTTTAGCAATCTCCGAGGCAAATTTAATGGCGGTATCTTTAAATAATCTTAGCCCCAATTTAGAATCCTCCACCACTACATTTCCGTTATACTTTAGGTTATAATACGGGATTCCCTGCTTTAGCTGGAAGTTCATCTCAAACTTCCCGTCCGGTGATTGTAAAGATTGGGCATTAATACCAACAAACATTGTCGAGAACAATAATGCTCCCACTGTAATTTTCTTCATAATGATTATTTATAAACGTCTAAAAATAAAGAAAGTGCTGCTTTTCAGCAACACTTTGCTATGTAAAAATTAAACAATTCCTATAAAGGCTGTATTTTATAAGTTCCTAATTTTATGTCAACTGAAATTTTATAACTTCCTCCTGTTCCGTCAAATTTAATATTTCCATTGCTTCCTTTCGGTCCCAAATAACCTGTGTTACCATCTGCGGAAATATTACCCCAATCTAAATCACCCCAACTTTGCTGTCCTAAAAATTTAAATTCAGAAGCAGCCGGAAGAGCGATAGTGTGCTCAAATTTCCCGTTCCCTAAATTTGTCATTGGAATAGCTGTTCCGGAATTCCATCCGTTCACTGTTCCTACAAGATACAAATTAGCAGGATTCCAATTATTGATCGGTGAAGCTGAAACAGTGATTGATTTTACGGTAGCGTCTGCATCAATAACGATTTTATACATTCCGGAAGCTCCTGTAAATTGCATGTTTTCAGGGGTTGAAGGCGATAAATTAGTAGACCATGTTTTAAAGTATCTGTTTCCCGCATTCATTCCCGCAACATCCATGCTATAATTTAACGGTCCCCAATCCTGCTGCCCTAAAAATCTAAAGTACTTGCCATTCTCCAGATAAGTGTAAATAGTTGACAAATTATCTTTCTTATAAAGCATTTGAGATCCTCCCGCATTCCATCCTACAGCTGAAGCATCACCAACAATATAGAAAGATGGGTACTCCGTAATATAAGGTGTTACTTTAATAGTAACAGCATTAGACTTGACAGCATCAAAACTTCCCAGCTTTGAAGATAATCTCACTTCTACATCAGTAGCAACACCAGGTACTAATCCTGCATCCAATAATACATTATTAAACTCAGCAACTGTATAAGAAACTTTTTTTGTTCCGTCTACCAAATCAATATTTTTTGGACTTGCAAAATTTGTTCCTTTAACTGCAACCTGTAATTGGTTTTTCTGTGCCACAGCTACACTGTAATCTGGATTGGTCCAATCGAATGTAATACCTGTTTGAGATGCATTATCTTTTATTAAAACTAAAGTAGTTTTATCTGCTTTAAGGGTAGATGCAGAAGGTTTTTGCAAAACAGCCTGATCTTCATCTTTCTCACATGAAAAAAGCATAACTGCAATCAGCCCAAAAACTAAAAATTTAAATATATTTTTCATTTTAAAGTGTTTTAAAATTAATATCCGGGATTTTGAACCAAGTTCGGATTTGCTACAATATCATTGGAAGGAATCGGGAAAAGATTTCTGTAATCCTCAACTGCTTTTCCATCTTTCACCCCTCCTTTCCATGGCCATAAATATGATCCGGATGTAAATTTACCATAACGAATTAAGTCAGTTCTTCTTGTTGCTTCCCAAGATAATTCTCTCGCTCTTTCATCCAAAAAGAAATCTGTGTTAATAGATCCAACAGTATTTGCTCCTGCTCTTGTTCTCAAAGCATTCACGTAACCCAATGCCGTAGCAGTACTACCACCAGAACCTCCTCTTGCAACTGCCTCACCATACATTAAATATATATCTGCTAATCTGTATAAAGGAATATCTGCATCTACAAAATCACCGGAAGCATCTGAACCAGGCTTTCCATCTGAGAATTTGATGTTTTTATATTTTATAAAAGCATATCCATCCGTAAACGTACTTACATTATTTATTTCTAAATTCTGTCCGCTGGTATAAAAGTTACCTCTTTGATCATTGGGAGTGAAAAGATTAACAAACGCTTTCGTTGTTCTTAAACCACCCCATCCTCCGTTGATTCCAAACTGCGAAGCAGGCATAGAACCTCCAACTGCAGCGTGTACCATGAAAGTTGATCCTCCATATGTTCTTGTACTTGTACCATCGTAATTTACAGATAGAATAACTTCAGGATTGCTTACATTATTATCAGCCATAAACAGTGATGCATAATTTGTTTTTAAGCTATATCCTGCACTGATAACTTTATTACAATAGGTAATACAATCTGTATATCTTGCTGTACCTGTATACACCTGAGCATTAAGATACAATCTTGCTAATAGTGCCCAAGCTGCAGCTTTATCAGCTCTGCCGTATTCATTTGTTCTGGCATCTTTTAAATCATTTGCACAAGCCAAAAGTTCTGACTCTACATATTTGAATAATTCTGCCCTCACGATTCTTGGTGGTGGCGTATTAATGATATCAGTAGTTTCAGTTACATAAGGTACATTTCCGAATAGATCCAATGCATGATAGTATGATTGCGCTCTTAAAAAACGAGCTTCCGCACGCATATATTTAGCTTCTGTAAGGTTAGTGCCGCTAATACCGTTTGAAGAAAGTTTTTCATCAGTTGTATTTTTGATAAACTCATTACTTACAGCAATTACATTGAATATTCTAAAATAGATTGCTGCTACAAAAGGATTAGAAGCGTTCCAGGTCATGCTATGCATTTCCGGAAGCCCTGCATCTGCCCATGCAATAACTGCTTCATCAGTCGTCAACACCTGCATACTGTACATCTGACGAAGATAATTGGAAAATCCACCATCAATACCTCCGATGTCAGTGTTTGCATCTCCATTATTCTGGTCTCCCTGCCCTCCGATTGCAAGACCTGCGTAAATTTTAGCCAAGGCAGGTTTATAATTATTAAAATCTTTGTATAGCACAGAAGATGTTAATCCCAAGCTAGGTTCTTGCTCAAGATCTTGTGTACATGAACCTGCAAAAAACAGAGTTCCTAATGTAATAGATCCTAAAATAATTTTTTTATATAAATATTTATTTTTCATGATAAATTAAAATTGAAAGTTAAAGCCAACTGAATACACTTTAGGTCTCTGATAAAATCCGTTATCAATTCCTCCGAAAATTTCTGGGTCTATCCCTTTGTATTTTGTAATGACAAATACGTTCTGAGCCATTGCATTTACTCTTAAGTTTGTTCCTTTACCCATAAACTCTCCAACATTATAAGCAATTGAAAAATTGTCCATTCTTAAAAATGAAGCGTCTTCTATAAACATATCAGAGAAAAGTTGTGTTGTAGCAAACTGTGTACTTAAAACACTTACATTCGTGTTACTCAAGAAATTGTTAGCCTGGATATTTGCAATAGAACTGTTAGAAGCTGAGTTATTGTAAACATAATTTCCTAACACCGCTCTCAAAGCAGTACTGAATTCCCATTTTTTAACGCTCACTTTTGTAGAGAAGCCTAAAATCACATCAGGGTTAGGAGACTTGTAAAAGTATTTATCATCTTCGGTAGATTTTCCGTCTCCATTTCGGTCTACATAAATACCTTCTAAAGGTTTACCATTGCTGTCATATACCTGTTGATACACATAAAATGCATTAAGAGGTTGGCCAACCGTAACAGCTTGGATATAATTATTGATACCCGTAAGCGTTCCTACCGGAATTTTATATGCAGAATCCACAAATTGCGATAGACTTGTTACTTTTGGATTAAATCTGGTAGCATTTAAATTAACATCCCATGTTATATTATCTTTTCTGACAGGAATAATATTCAAATTCACTTCAAAACCTTTATTAGCAATGATCCCAACATTTTTCACATTGAAATTACTTAGATCACCGGCCCATGTAGGAACTTTCGAAATCAGATTTTCTGATTTTTTGTCAAAATAATCAAATGATCCGCTAATTCTATTATTGAAGATTGCAAAATCCAATCCTATATTTTTAGTGGTTGTAGTTTCCCAAACCAAGTTTGGATTATAAACATCAGGTCGCAATAAAGTGTAAAAACTATTTCCAAATTGATACTGTGAAGTACTGCTGTTACTATAAGAATATGAACCAAAAGCAGGATAATCATTCCCGGTTTCTTGCTGACCCGTTTTTCCCCAACCTGCTCTTACTTTCAAAGAGTTGATGCTTGATATGTCTTTTAAGAATCCCTCTTCATTAACTTTCCATGCAACAGACACCGCCGGGAAATTACCCCATAAGTGATCTCTGTTTCCATTCCAGAATATTGAAGAACCATCTCTTCTTATGGAACCATTAATAACGTATCTATCTGCAATAGTAAAAATTCCTCTCGCGTAAAAAGAAATTAATGTTCTTTGTGCATCGCCAGGTGTTGAGAAATCAGTTTTCCGGCCATTTCCATAATAAGTAGGGGCTTCCGGAGTGATAACATGTCTATTTTGATAAGAATAACCGCCAATTACATCTACTGTAGTATTAATAGCCTGAATCTTTTTAACATAATTCAAATATGATTCAAACAATTTACTTTTAATTTCCTGAGAATAAGATCTGTAAGACCCCAGAGTCCCTATACCCTGAGCAAAATCTTTAGACACATTTACAGAACCATCACTTTTTGCATAATCATAAGATCCGTTTAAATTTAATCTTAAATCAGGTAAAAAATGGAATTTATAATCCAACTGCAAACTTGGAATAACTCTGAATACAGAAGAAAGATCTCTTTTACTATAAAGTAAACCAAGCGGATTTCTGGTTCCATTAACATTCAAACCTGTTGCCGTGTTAGCAGGATCTAACCATTCATAATAACCTCCGTAGTTAGAATTTCCGGAATAAACAGGCTGTGTCGGGTCAAAGTAAATTGAAGCTCCGATAGCACCTCCGTCCGGAAATCTGTTTTCGGAGAAAGTTCCTTTAAAATTACCATTAACCGTTAAATGATTATCAAAGAATTTAGGTGATACATTGAAGCCTAAAGACGTTCTTCTAAATTCATTTGTTCTTACAATTCCGTTTTGTTCGTTATATCCTAATGAAACCCTGTATGGCAAACCTTTTACACCACCAGAAAAAGCGACATTATTGTCGGTTCCCCATGCTTGTTGATAGATTTGATCCTGCCAGTTTGTATCTGCATTGCCTAAATATGATTTTTGTGCAGCAGTTCCATACGTATTTACAAAACTTCTAAACTGATCAGCATCTAAAACATCAACATTACCCATTTTCGTTGAAACCGAAAAGTTGGTATTAAAATTGACCTTAAACTTTCCTGTTGTTCCTTTTTTGGTAGTAATTAAGATAACCCCGTTTGACGCCCTGTTTCCGTAGATGGCAGCAGAAGAAGCATCTTTAAGAATATCAAAAGTTTCAATATCGTTAGGATTAATCAAAGATAACGGATTGGTTGCTCCACTTAAACTGTTGAAATCAATAGGAACACCATCAATTACAATCAAAGGATCATTATTAATGAATGAAGATCCTCCTCTTACCCTAATGGTTGAACCTGCTCCTGGTGCACCGCTATTTCCGGTAATCTGCACTCCCGGTGTCTTCCCTACGATTAATTGATCCGCAGTTGAAGCGCCAGCGTTAAAATCTTTAGAAGTAATTGAGGATATTGATCCCGTAAGATCCGTTTTCTTTTGCTTACCATAACCAATAAGTACAACCTCTTCAATTTTTTTCTCTTTAGTTGCAGAGTCACTGGTTTGCGCATGAATCATTGCACTTGCCAATAGAAATGCAGGTGCAATTTTTAATACCGTTGTAAAATTTCTCACAATATTATTTTTTATATAGTTACTTTTTTCATCATACTGGCCTCAGCCTTCTGCAATTTAAAAAAAAATCATAATTATTATAAATTTTTTAAAAATTTTCATAAAATTATGTAAATTAAACGATTATTTAAATCTATTCTACTAACTATCAATAGGATAACATAAAATATGCGCAGCATAATACAACATTAAATTTAACAATAAGTTAAACATTTGTTTAACTAAATGTAATACCCGATCGTATTAATAGACTATAAAACCGCGTAAATTAATACCATATACTATTCCGCAGATATTCATTATCTTTGCAGACTAAAACTTACTATAAATGTCGAACAGAAAGATGATTACGGCAGCCTTGCCTTATGCAAACGGGCCGGTTCATATAGGACATTTGGCAGGTGTATATATTCCTGCGGATGTTTATGCAAGATTTCAGAGAAGATCGGGAAAAGATGTAGCGTTCATTTGTGGCTCAGATGAACACGGGATCCCTATTACCATAAGAGCTAAGAAAGAAGGAGTTACCCCTCAGGATATTGTTGACAAATACCATGAAATCATTAAAAAATCTTTTGCAGATTTAGGAATTTCATTTGACGAATATTCAAGAACCACCTCCAAAAATCATTACGAAACAAGTCAGGATTTTTTTAAGGTTCTTTATGAAAAAGGAAAATTCACGGAAGAAATGTCTGAACAGTATTTTGACGAGCAGGCAGGAGAATTCCTTGCAGACCGCTATATTGTCGGGACGTGTCCGAATTGTGGAAATGAAAACGCTTACGGTGACCAGTGTGAACGATGCGGCACTACCCTGTCTCCTTCCGAACTGATTAATCCGAAATCAATGCTGAGCGGAAATGTTCCGATCCTGAAAGAAACAAAAAACTGGTACCTCCCGTTAAATGAATACGAAAGTTTCCTGAATGAATGGATCATCGAAGGCCATAAAGACGACTGGAAACCGAACGTGTACGGACAGGTAAGATCATGGCTGAATGACGGTCTGAAACCTCGTGCCATGACCAGAGACCTCAACTGGGGCGTTCCTGTTCCCCTTCCGGACGCAGAAGGAAAAGTATTGTATGTATGGTTTGATGCACCGATCGGATATATTTCTTTCACCAAAGAATGGGCAGAAAAAAACGGTAAAAACTGGAAAGATTACTGGCAAAGCGAAGAATCCGATCTTGTTCATTTTATCGGAAAAGATAATATTGTATTCCACTGTATCATTTTTCCAAGCATGATGAAGGCTCACGGCGATTTTATCATGCCAAAAAATGTACCCGCCTTTGAATTTTTAAATCTTGAAAACGACAAAATTTCAACCTCACGAAACTGGGCTGTTTGGGCACACGAATATGTTGAAGATTTCCCGGGACAACAGGATGTATTGAGATATGCTCTTCTGTCTTCGGCTCCGGAAACAAAGGATAATAATTTTACGTGGAAGGATTTTCAGACAAAAAATAATTCTGAGCTGGTAGGAATTTTCGGAAACTTTATTAACAGAGTTGCCGTTCTGATTCATAAATATTACAATGGAGTTGTTCCTCAAGGAGATGTAAATACTCCTGAATTGGCAGAAATCAACAAATCTGCCAAAGAGATTTCGGGTTTCCTTGAAAATTATGAATTCAGAAACTCACTTTCAGCTTTGATGAATTTAGCCCGTTTTGGCAACCAGTACCTCCAGGCTGAAGAGCCTTGGAAAACGATTAAGGACAATCCCGAAAAAGCGGCTCAGTCATTATTCGTCGGTGCTCAGATTGCAGTGGCTTTGGCACAGCTTTGTGAACCGTTTATGCCTTTCAGTTCTGAGAAACTTTTGAATATGTTCAATGTTCAGAAATCAGACTGGGCAGACATTGAAACAAAATCTGTATTGATAGAAACAGGTCACCAAATCAACGAAGCATCACTCCTTTTCTCAAAAATAGAAGATGATGTGATTGAAGCCCAGATTCAGAAATTAGAACAGACCAAACAAAACAATAAAAAAACCAATCCTAACGCCAACCCTATGAAAGAAGAAATCACTTTTGATGATTTTACAAAAATCGACCTTAGAACAGCCACCATTCTGGAAGCTGAAAAAGTGGAAAAAGCAGATAAATTATTAAAGCTGACTGTTGATACAGGAATTGATGTAAGAACTGTGGTGTCAGGGATTGCGGAAAGTTTTACGCCGGAAGAAGTAATCGGGAAGCAGGTAATGATTCTATTAAATCTTGCCCCGAGAAAAATCAGAGGTATTGAATCGCAGGGAATGTTGTTATTAACGACAAAATCAGACGGCAAACTGTCTTTTGTAACTCCCGATGACAGCAATGTAGAAAACGGGATTGAGATTGGATAGATAAAGCCAAACCTTCAGGGTTTTAAAACCCTGAAGGTTTTTTATTTAATATGGTCAGTAAAAATGTTTTGAGAAAGCTCTCAGATAAAGAATTAGAGAGATACCTCATCAACGGAAACCGTTTTACACCGGAAGCTGTTGAAACCGCTTTTGAAATTCTTCAGGAAAGAGGACGCTTTTTTAGCGAGCCTGAAAGAATATCGGTACAGGAAATAATTATTTCTAAAAAACAACAAGAAGAAAGCCGTATAAATGAAGAAAAAGAAGTCTGGAAAGATTATATCACAGAGGATCCTTCTGCCATAAAGCTTTATTCCCGTAATACGATTATGATCGTCGCTGTGATTTTTGGCACTGTTCCCGCATCTGTTTTATTATTTTTAAACCTTCTGACTGTAAAAAAATATCCGGCTGCCGTGGTAAGCTTACTGATCGGCTTTGGATTCTTCTTTCTGCAAAGTTATGTTTTATCAGAAGGGCCTCATGCCAGGAACTTCGATACGAAATACAATCTGGACGTAGGAATCCTGGCGTTGGGAGCAGGATTATTATTGGTTATTTCTGTAATAACTATGCCTGAAAAATTACCTTATCAGCCTCGGTCATCGGTACTCCCTATCACTTTATCAGCACTTACAGCTGTCATTGTCTATGTCTTTTTTAAGGAATCTCTATCCGGATATCCTCTTATGGCTATATTTAGATTATTCAGAGATTTCTAAATAAATTGAAGCTGCACAGGCAAAGCAAACCTTGAAGGTTTTTTATTTTATTTTGTCAGCCTTGCCAGATAAGCATCTTCATCCTTAAGCAATTTTTCGATCTTAAAGCCATTGTTTTCAGCGGCGTTTTTTAACGTATTAAAATCGAGATACAGCCATTTGATCGGGTCTTCAGATTCTCCTTTGAAATGAACAATATAATCCAGCTCGCCATAATAGCCTTCTGCAGGAATATATACTCCTCCGTCTTCATCACGATCAAACATATACAGAATATCGGTACTGTCGATCAGGACCTGTCCGTTTTCGTTCAGAAGTGAGTGCAGCTTCTTCAGGTAGATATCAATGACGTGGAGGCTCTGGAAAATACCGGTTCCGTTCATGAGTAAAAGTATCGTATCAAAAGTTTCACCGGAGAATTGCAGCATGTTTTCAGCTACAGCTTTTTTTATTCCTCTCAGCCGGCACACTTCTATGGATCTAGGAGAAATATCTAAGGCTGTTACGTCCAGATCCTTTTCATTTTGAAGATATAATGAATGTGATCCGGCTCCGGCTCCTATGTCAAGGACTTTTCCCCGCGACAGTTCCAATGCTTTCTGTTCGATTTCATTCATGTCCTCAAAATCCCGGAAGAGGTATTGAACCGGAAGCTCATCCAGCTCGGAGATCGAAGTTTCGGTCTGCAGATCCTGAGGATTTTCCTGATGGTAATAATCCCAGATCGCCTTTCCCATAAGGTCTTTCATAGTTCGATATATTCTACAAAGTTAATAATTTTAATCTTCATTAAAATATTGCAAATTTAATGTATCTATGATTGAGAAAAAATCTTACTATATTTGAACACTAACTATAATCATAAATTTAAACATGAATAAAATCTTTATAAGCCATTCGAACTTCGATTCCAAATATGTAGAAAAAATTATTGATCTTTTAGAAACAATTGGACTACCAAGCGAAAAGATTTTCTGCTCATCCTTTGAGGGGTATGGAGTTAAACTAGGTACAGATTTTCTATCATACTTAAAAAATGAGCTAAATAATGAAATACTGGTCATCTTCATACTTTCCAATAATTTTTACTCAAGCACAATCTGTTTATGTGAAATGGGAGCAACTTGGATTAAAACAAATATGCATATTCCAATATTAATACCTCCTTTTGAATATAGTGATGTAAAGGGAGTAATACCAACTATTCACGGAATGAAAATCGATGAAAAAGAAAGATATAATTCGCTCAAAGATATTATTGAAAAAGAATTTAGAATTCCTCCAATTAATCAATCAATTTGGGAAAGAAAAAGAGATAATCATTTAAAGCAGATTAAAGAATTAATAGAATCATCCCATGTTTCAAGCACTTCTCGATCTGATCATAACATAAATGCTAGCGATGATTATTATATAAATTCAAATGAAATTATAAAAAGACAGAGTAAAATTGAATGGCCAAGTGATTATGAGATGCAGCTCCATTATATAAATAAGCAAAAAGCAGCTTTACAAAATTTAAAAGAACATAACCCTTTAGATATTGATAAAAACGAATTCAAAATTATACGTGAAAAGGCAAGAATTGAGTGGAAAGATGATTATGAAATGCAATTAGATTTTGAACAAAGACAAGTTGAGAGCTTAAGGAGAATTAAGGAACTATAATAATTTGATTACATCAAAGCCCCACTTTACAATTAAAGTGGAGCTTTGACTGAGTAAATGAAAAACAAGGTATCGTTACAGCGCAGGTCCTGCTGCGTCTTTTATTTCTTCTAACAGTTTTCTCTTCTCGCGGAGCCTTCTTCTGGCAATTACCGATTTCCCCGTCAGCATTCTGATAAAGCGAAGGTATTCGAAACGTTCTTTTCCGAAATGATGGGTAAAAATATAGATCAGGATAAAGATCCCGGCAAGAATGATATATCCGAATATTTTTTTGGAAGCCACAAGAATAGCGTTCAGCTGAATGAGCTTCATATTGCCCGCAACATTCTGCGGCGTCACCGTCATCCCATCCATATATACCGCCAGATCACCTATTGCCATTACCTGAAAACGGTATTGGAACCAGGAATACAGCGCTGAAAAAATACCGACTGCCAGAAATGTTCTCCATACGAGTACCAAACCAATTGCGGCAAGCATTTCATCCATCTCAAGTTTGTCCAGCGTATAAAACCAAACAGAGATGAACAAAGCGCCCATTCCGAATCCTTTCAGGAACATCGGAAGGTACCAGTAATGGTAACTGAATTCCAGTACCATTGAAAAATACATGATAATTGCATATCCCAACATCGCGGCAAAACCTGAAAAGATGTACATCTTCAGCGGGATTTCTTTTTTAAACCAGAAAATAGCCGCAATACCTGCTAAAACCAACCCCGGAATCATTAAGAGATTCAGTTTTGCATTCGTTAGCTGATCGTATCCCAATACTCCCACAGCAAAAGTATTCTGAATGGATGTTGTTCCTAAGAACATACCCAGGCACAAAAGCATAAACAGCCCATGCCGAACATTATTTTTAGTGAAAATTTTAAACGATAAATACGGTCTCTTTAAAGTCTGTTGTCTAATGGCAAGCAATGCAAAACTTACGAAAGCTGCAATTCCGGCATTGATGATATTGGCTGAATGAAGCCAGTCCTGCTGTTTTCCGAATGAAAAAACATACGCCAAAAACATAAAGGCTGCCATGAAAAGCAATACGCTGAGCCAGTCTATATAATGCAGCGGAACTTTTAATGCAAAATACTTATTATGCATAAAAATCCAGTGGATAAGAACCAGAACAAAACATGCGACCGAAGCCATTACATAAAAATGCTGCCAGTTGTACCGGATGGAAATATCTGCCGCATAATAAGCTGCAACCTGATTCAGCACAAGGACGAAGGTGTAAAATGCACCGTAGAACATTCCACGGTTACCGATCATCGCCATAAGCGGGAGAAATAGCTCAATGGTAACCATCATTTTTAAAAAGCCGATCAACAGTGAGCTGAAGACAAAGATCATAGGATCATAGGTTGTGGAATTCAGGTAACTTAATAATCCTAAAAGCACCAGCAAAACCGTCATTTTATCCCGGACTTTGAATCTCATTTTCATCCTGAGAACAATCGGCATACAGGCGCCCATCCCGATGGTCGTAGCATAATTGGCCCACATGAAATATTCTGTCATTGCGCCGGTACCGTTTACAAGATAACTGATGTTTCCTGTATATACTCCACCCAATGGCATTACCACGGCAAGCAGCAATACGATAAGAAGAAGCTGTACCGTTTTGGGAACCCAGTCGTTGTATAATCCTTTATTGTACATTTTTGTTGATTTTAAAGGTTAAAGAACCAGGTAAAAAGTCAGAAGAGCCAAATATCATGCAAGTTTCAAATTCATCAAACTTGTTAAAGTTCTTTACGCAACTTTCTTACTTCAAAACCTTTATACCTTATACTTTTAACTTGGCTCTTTTTACTTTTTACTTACTAAACTCACATTCACATTCATTCCGGCACTCAGTTTATTAAGGTTTGCTTTTTTATTGGATGCCGTAAATTCTATCCTTACGGGAATTCTCTGCTGAACTTTAATAAAGTTTCCGGTAGAATTATCCGTCGGAACACTGGAATATCTTGATCCTGTTGCTGCTGAAATCGCCGTTACCACACCTTCAAACTGTTTTCCACCCAATGCATCTACGGTCATCATCATTTTTTCGCCGATTTTCACATCAGGCATCTGGCTTTCGAGAAAATTGGCCGTTACCCATTTTTGTCCGTTAAGCACAATTGTTGCAACCTGCTGCCCCGGCTGTATCAGCTGACCTTCAGAGATGGTTCTTCGTCCCATCACGCCGTCATAAGGAGCAGTGATTACCGTGTACGAAAGGCTGATCTTCGCCATATCGAGAGCCGCTTTTGTTCTTTTAATTTCAGCATCATTAATTCCCAGCTTGCTTTTCACCTCTGTTGTAGAAAGGTTTGCAGAGTGTTTCTGGTTTACTAAAGTTTCATAAGCTGCTTTCTGTGCATCATACTCAGTCTTTACCTGGTCGTACTGCTGTCTGGTAACTGCTTCAGAAGCCAGAAGGTTTTTATACCGGTTGAGGTTCTGCTCTGCATTCCATAATCTGGCTTTAGCACCGGCAATATTGGATTCCATAACACTGACGTTGTTAGATACTGTATTAACAGAAGAATTGGTAGCCGTTCTCTGGGCAAGAGCGTTCTGGTAAGCTGCTTCTGCCTGTCCCAGCTGAGTAAGAATCTCACGGTCATCAAGAATGACAAGCGTATCTCCTTTTTTTACAGGCTGGTGTTCTGTAAATCTGATTTCTTTAATATATGCCGAAACCCTGGTGTTGATAGGATTGATAAACTCTTCCACCTGTGCTGCTTCTGTATACGTTTTATCGCCCACATGGAAATATTCCCGTACCAGCCAGAATAATCCGAAACCAATCACCAGAAAGACAATGATATTGGAGATAATCGCTCTGAGTTTATTTTTTTTATTTTCTTTTTTCTTCGCTGCAGCAATGGTTTGCGCTGAAGATGTATTTTGAATATTTTGTTCCTTGTTTTCCATTGTTTTATTTACCTTAAAAAATTATAATGTTCCCGTTGATTTCAGAAGATTGTAATATTGGTACAGCATATTGATCTCTGCATTGGCATAATCTAGTTCCGACTGTAATTTCTGATTCTGTGCATCGATCATTTCCGCCTGCACGGCAAGTTGATTCAGATATTTGGCTTCCGTAATTTTGTAGTTTTCTTCCGCTAATTTTTTAGCATCATTAAGAATTTCTGCCTGCTGAATCGATTCCTGATATTTGATGTAAGCGGCATTTACCGCCATGTCAATATTCTGCTGTGTCAGGATTACCGCATCATTGGCCTGATTTTTCTGAAGCTCACCCAATTTTACCCTTTCTTTGGTTTTATATAAATTATCAATATTATAGCTCAGGGAAATTCCGGTTTGCCAACCTCCGGAATACATATCCAGCACAGGATTTCTTGTGGTAATGGGTCTTTGCAAACTATATCCGCCAAAACCTGAAATGGTTGGCATCTTATCGGTTTTAATGATTTCGATATTCTTATCGGCAACATTTACATTGGTCTGTGCAGATTTCAGTAAAGGATTGTTATCGTGAGCAAGATTCAGATAATAATTAATACCAATGCCTGATTCTTTGTTTTCAAGACTTTCTACAGGTACGATTTCCGTATCCGGAGCTAATCCGAGGGCAATACTTAAATTATAATTGAGAATTTTTTTATTGTTGGCTAACGTAACAATTCCCTGATCCAGGTTTTTGATCGCCAGCTCACCACGAATCACTTCATTACGGGTAACCATTCCCTGCTGATAAAATTTCTGAATATTTTTAAGCCTTTCCTGTGCCAGCTTTTTGTTGTTCTGAAAAACTTTTTCCTGGTTTACAATTTTATAGACATCCAGATAATTGGAAATCACCAGAATTTTCACATCCTGCTTGTTTTTCTCCAGATCAAGTTCGGAAAGCTGCTCACGAAGACCAGCCATTTCAATAGATTTATTCACCAGTCCACCTTTAAAGATCAGCTGTGTTGCCTGTACAGCGTACGAGCTTCCATAGTGAGGCATCGGAACATTTGTTGAATTTGAAAAATCTTTTTCAATTGCTACCGCATCACCCAAATAGAACTGACTTGTAGAAGCAGTGATATTCGGAAGTTTCTGAAGTTTTACAACATTTGTATTCTGTTTTGCAATATCAATATTCTGTGCTGAAACTTTCAGCTGCTGATGATTCTGAAGGGCAAGTTCTGCCACTTCATTCGCTGTCATCTGTTTTATTTCCTGGGAAAAAAACAGCGCAGGAAATACGGCTATCATGAATGACAGCGCTGTTTTTATATTCTGTACCATTTTACCTTGTTTTACGAATGCAAAGTTATGGCAGCTAAAGAGTCAAACAAATGTTTGAATTTTGGAAAAAGATGTTCAAATGTAGGATTTCAGTTTTCGAACTGATTTCTATATTGTGTTGGGCTTTCACCCACATGCTTTTTAAAAAAGTGAGAAAAAGAATACTGATCGCTGAAGCCCAGCATCGAGGAAATTTCAGAAACAGGCTTATTGGAGGAGTTCAGAAGCACCTTAGCCTCATTCATAACAATTAAAGCGATGATCTCACTCGCAGACCTCCCTGTCACAGACTTTATTACCGATGAAAGATGTCTGGTTGTAATTGACTGCCGCCCTGCATAAAACTCCACACTTCTTTCGGCATTATGGTATTTAGCAACATCATTAAGGAAAACAAAAACAATTTCTTCCTGCCTTGACATCTGGTTCATAGCGTTGCTGTCTTCTTTGGAAATGATCCCGGCCATCTGGTAGCAGAATACGGAAAAAAGATGCTCCACGATTTCTTTTTTATACGTCATTTCCGTTTCAGAATCCAATATATACTTTAAAAAATTTACGCTTTTCCATACGACTTCCATTTCATCGGCATGAAAAGGAACGCCAATATTCATCTGCTGCCTGAAATACCGATAGGTAATTAACCTGTTGAATTTTAACGATAAAGCAGAAATAAATTCTCTTTTATAGGAAACCATCCTAGATTGGAAATCATCGCTTACGGAGATCATTTCATAGACCGTCTGCGGGTCTGTTACCATAAACATATTGGCAGAAAGTTCCAGATCCCTGAAATGCTGCTTCAGTTTTATGGTTCCTGTTTTGATAAATATAAATGCAGGATTTTCCGGACGGAACGGTTTGTCGACAGCAATTCTCTCGAAGATATTATGTTGCGTAAAGATTTCAACCCCGAATTTTTCTAAGACAGACATAGAACAAATGTAAGCAATCTGCTGAGTGGTTACAAAAATTTATTATTTTAGTGTTCCAAATTACAGCTATGAGAAAAATTGATTTGCTTTTTGCAGAATATGCCGAAAGTCACAGGAATTCTACCAACAAACTGATCCACTGGATCTGTGTCCCGCTGATTTTCTGGAGTATTTTAGGGTTTATTTCCCTTATTCCGTCAAAGTCAATCGGCTTTATCTACATTGGAGAGATCAGCTATATAAGTTTTGCAGCAATTGTTTTAGTTACCATTTTTTATATGCGGCTTTCATTGATCATCAGTATTATCATGTTTATACTGATGGTAATTATGGAAAGTTTTGCCTACGGCATTAATATCCGGTTTAAAGAAAACGCGTGGTTGGTTTACCTTTTTGTTTTCGTAATCACCTGGATTTTCCAGTTTGTAGGTCACAAAATTGAAGGTAAAAAGCCCTCTTTTCTTAAAGATTTACAGTTTCTATTAGTCGGTCCGATCTGGCTATTGAGCTTTATCGTTAAAAAACTGGGAATAAGATATTAAAATTGTTGGAATAGAAAATGGGAGCCAGATGATGGAAGTAGGTTTCATAATCTAGTTTCCTTCTTCTTCCAGGATCATGCTTCAAGGCTGATTAATCTTCCAGAGCATACACCGCAAAACTGGCCAGCCAATGGTCGCCTCCATAATTTCCCTGGAAAAGCAGAGGAAGGCCGTTATTTAAAAATAATGCGGCTGTTTTCTGAAATTCTTTTTTCAGGGGATGACCATTCGGAAGAGACTTTGCAATTCCCTTCATACACCAGGCTTTTGAAAAAGACAGTCCTACCAGATGTACCGTCTGATAATCTGACAAATCACTGACAACAGGGATCTTTTTTACATTTTCAATACTGCGTTTCTCGTAAAACTTATCAAACCATTGTACAAACTCTTTCTGTGGTAAAACCCTTCTCATTAAATCTGCTATTTCGAGGCTCGGAGAAAAGAAATCCGATCCGTCGGGTTCAAGATAGGCAGGCGTTTTTTCGTCTTTTAAATAAAAATATTTTGCCTTTTCGACCAACTGATTTTCAAACTCCTTATCACCGGTCGACCTTGCCCAATCCAGCGCAAAAGCCATGGCAAAAGCACTGTTGGGATGAACACCGGTTCTGTTCGGATAAGTCTGTTTCGGAAGATACGTTTTCCAGGCTGTCAGAATTTTATCCGTTAAAGGTTTAAGATTCTGATGCCAGATTTTTGCTTTGGGGTGGTTCCATGTTATGAGCTCTTCGTCAAGCTTCAATAACCAGGCCCAGCCGTAGGTTCTTTCAAAAGTACCGGTAAGCTGATATTTGGTAAAATAATCTGCTTCCGTCTGCAGATTTTCTTTACTGAATGATTGATCCAGCGTATTTTCAATTTCTTTTGCTATGGAAAGCCCCGGCTTTGTTTTCAATAAGCGAACCAGCATCCAGTGTCCGTGAACCGAACTGTGCCAGTCGAAACAGCCATAAAAGCTTGGATGCAGCGCTTTCGGGCTTAAAGGAACTTCATTTTCATTGTTGATGATATGCGCCGTTTTGTTCGGATATTCCTGAGTAATGCAGTGAAGTGGCTTTTCAGATAGTTTTACGGCTACTTCATCCGTAAGTTTCGGAACTTCCTGGGCAAACATAAAAAACGGAGAAAAGACAATAGCTAAAAGACTTTTTTTCATTGACTAAAAATATAAAATAATTTCAAGTTTCTGTTCTAAAAAATTAAATGAGACTGTAATCTAATACATTATTAATAATTTTTAAATTCGTAAAAACAATACAAATGGATGAAAATGAAATTTCTTATCTGGTAAGGAAATGTATCTTTAATGTATACAATAAACTTGGTCCTGGGCTCCTTGAGATTGTTTATCAGCGAATTCTAATTTACGAGCTTAAAGAAAACGGACTGGACATAAAATCAGAAGTTGCAATTCCAGTTATTTATGACAACAAAAAGTTTGATTTAAATTTCAGAATCGATATTTTGGTGGAAAATAAAGTTATTCTAGAATTAAAATCTGTAAAAAATCTGGAAGAAATTCATTACAAGCAATTGCAGACTTATTTGAAACTTTCAGATAAAAGACTCGGATTATTGATTAATTTTAATACAACGAATATTTTAGATGGAATTAAGAGAGTGGTTAATAAGTTATAATTTTCTGTCCCGCAGATTTTGCAGATTAAGCAGATCAAATTTGCACTAAAAAAAATCTGCCCGATCTGCAAAATCTGCGAGAGATCAAGAAAAATAATTCATTACTTCTATTTCCCCAGTACAAATACAGCCGGGATTTTATGAAGTTCCGGTTTCTGCTTCTGCCACTCTTTTATGGTCTTGGTTTTAATGAATTCATGTTCCGGATCGTTGATATTGGCAGCAATACACAGTTTTGTATTCGGAGATAAAAACTTCGTCAAATCTTCAAAAAGCGGGTTGTTGCGGTAAGGCGTTTCCATAAAAATCTGGGAATAACCGGTCTTCTGAACCATGTTCTCGAGATGCAGAATCTGTTTTTTCTTTTCACTTTTATCAATAGGGAGATAACCATTGAAGGTAAACTCCTGCCCGTTAAAGCCGCTTGAAATCAAAGCCAGAATAATTGACGAAGGCCCGGAAATCGGAATCACCCGGATATTCTTTTCATGGCACCATTTTACCATGAGATTTCCAGGATCAGCAATACACGGAAGTCCTGCCTCTGAAAGCAGTCCAAAATCCTGACCTTTCAGCATCAGTTCCTGTGCTTCTTTGATATCCGCATTTTCCGTGTATTTATCTAAAAGAAAAAGTTTAAGATCCGATTGTTTTTTTTCAGGAGCAAAGAATTTCACCACTTTTCTTGCGGTTTTTTCATTTTCCACAAAAAAGTAGTCAGTTTGCATGATGTAATCTTTTATCACTGGTGAAAAATGCGTGATAGAAGTATTTTCGGAAAGGTAAGCCGGAAGTAAGAAAAGCATTTATATTATTTTTTAAGTCTCTCTTGTAAAGAAGGTTGTACGTAATATTCTGTCATATCCATTGAAAAAGAAACGGATGTTATTTTCCATAGACCGTTAATCTTCATCAGTGTCCATATTTCTTTTCCCCAATTTAGCATCTTGCCATCGTACCAAAAGCTGTAGTCAAAATTAGCAGAAGCAATTGATCCGTCTTCTATAATTTTAACATTATCAAACCGCTCTTCAGATTTATTGTTTTTAAAACTTTTGATAAATGCTTTATAATTATCTGTAAAAAAACTTTTTTCATTGGGATCTTTTTCTAAAACTTTTCTGTAAGTCCGATCAGTATATACACCTGTCCAGAGAACAGGTTCCTGAAAAAGAGAAATAAATTTAGCTTCATCCCTTGTTTTAATGCAATTCATAAAATCAGTCATTACTTGTCTGACAGCCTTTTCATCTTTAGTCTGTCCGAAAATAAAATTACAGCTCAGCAAAAGTAAGATTAATATCTTTCTCATATTAAATTATTTGTTTTAAAATAGCTTCACAGCCACGATCCAATAATTGGAAAACTTCTTCGAACTCTTTCATATCTCCCCAATACGGATCCGGAACTTCAGCATTCTGATGATCGCCGAGCACTTCCAGAAATAAAGAAACTTTTTTCCGTTGATCTTCATTCCGTGCTTTGGAAACAACATCTGCCAATACATCCACATCCATACAGTAGATTTTATCAAAATTTTCAAAATCCGCTTGTGTAATGGGTCTGGATCTCTGTTGAGAAATGTCAATCCCGTGGCGTGATGCCGTTTGTATTGCTCTCTGATCCGGATGTTTACCTTCATGCATTGAGATGGTTCCTGCCGAATCAATAAAGAAATTTTCGGGAGATTTGGATTTCATAATTCCTTCAGCTAAAGGGCTTCTGCAAATATTTCCCAGACAAACCATTAATATTTTCATATTCTTAAGACAATTAAATGATAAAAAGCTTTAAATTCTTTAATCCACAAAACTAAATAAAAATGGAGAATAAAATTATTCTCCATTTTTAGCATTTACATTAAATTATTTCTTATTGCTTAATTCTTTCTGATAATTCCTTCACGTATTTTTTCACCTCTTTATCAATTTTGGAAACATCTTTAATCGTTTCGCAGGCATACATTACTGTGGAGTGGTCTTTTCCGCCCATTTCCTCACCTATTTTAGTGAAAGTTGCGTTCGTAAGCTCTTTCGCAAAATACATGGCCAGCTGTCTTGGCAGTGCAATTTCTCTTTTTCTTGTCTTGGATAAAAGCTGCTCTCTTTTAATCCCGAAATAATCGCAAACCACTTCCTGGATATACGGAATATTGATAATTTTCTTCTGATTGGCAGCAATTTTATTAATGGTATCCTTTAATAATTCAAGACTTAAATCTGATTTATAAATGGTAGAATACGCAATCACAGAATTGATGACACCAATAAGCTCTCTAACATTTGTCTTGGCTTCAGAAGCTAAAAAATCCAGCATATCATCTGTAAGGACGATACCGTCTCTGCTTAACTTATCAACGATAATCTGTTTACGGGTGCTGTAATCCGGAGATTTAATCTCTGCGGAAAGTCCCCATTTGAAACGGGAAACAATTCTGTCCTGAATATCCATAATATCGGCCGGAGCTTTATCAGAAGTAAGGATAATCTGTTTTCCGTTCTGATGAAGATAGTCGAAGATATGGAAGAAGCTGTCCTGCGTTGCAGATTTACCGGAAAGGAACTGGATATCATCAATAATCAAAACATCCACCATCTGGTAAAAGTTGGCAAATTCTGTCTGCTTATGTGCTTTGGCAGCCGAAATAAACTGCTGGATGAACTTTTCGGAAGAAAGATACAAAACGACTTTATCCGGAAACTGGCTTTTCACTTCCAGCCCTACAGCCTGGCCAAGGTGGGTCTTCCCTACCCCGTAACCACCATATAAAAATAAGGGGTTGAAAGCTGTTGCACCTGGTCTTTTTGCAATAGATCTTGCTACGGTTGCTGCAAATTTATTGCTCTCTCCTTCTACATAATTGTCAAAAGAGAAATCCGATTTTAAGTTGGAATCAATATTTACTTTTTTGATTCCCGGTACTACAAAAGGATTGACGATATTTGATGAAAAACCCTGAGGCATTGTTTCCTGAACTTTAGGGGTAGGAACGGTTTTTCCTTTCATATTCATAGTAACGGGTTTTTCTAAACCGGAAGGTTTATTTTCCATTACCGAGTACCATAATTTCACACCTTTTCCTATGTTTTTCTTCAGGGCAGCAGAAAGCAAGGACAGGTAATTATCCTCAATATATTCCTTGTAAAAATCACTCGGGACCATCAGTGTAAGATTATTGTCAACCAAAGAAATTGGTTGTACTTTATCAAACAGCAAATCGAAAGATTTTTCAAGTTTTTTAAGATCAGAATTATCTTCAGCAGCGTTTAGATTATCGCGCATGAACTGAAGGCACTTCTGCCATGTCAACATTAAATTTTCATCCATAATTTATGCCCCGATTAGTTCTTAGTTAGTATTGTTTTTAGAAGGAAGACAAAGGTCCAAATTTTTTATTTCAAAAAAAAATATTGTGCTTATTGATTATTTAAAAATATATTTGTATGTATAATTAAGCAGGAATAATGATACACACAAAACACTCATTACGAGTACGTTACGGAGAAACAGACCCTATGAAATACGTTTATTACGGCAATTACGCAGAGTACCTCGAAATTGGCCGGGTAGAACTTTTCCGGAGCATCGGGATGTCTTATAATGAGATTGAGAATCAAGGAATTTGGCTGCCCGTTTCGGAGTATAAAATTAAGTATCTGCGGCCGGCTTTTTATGATGAAGAACTGGAAATCCATACATATGTTAAAAAAATTCCGGGTGTTAGAATTGAATTCGAGTATGAAATTTTTAATGAGGAAAACATTAAAATCACTGAAGCTTCTACCACTCTTTTCTTTCTGGATGCCAAAACCAATAAAGTGGTTAAATGCCCGGATTACCTGATGGAACTTATCAAAAAGAACTGGAATGAATAAATTTCAACCATAATCATAAAATAATGAAGATTGCATTTTTGGGCCCGGAGGCCAGTTTTACACAGCTTGCTGCGATTCAGCTTTTTCCCGGTGAAGAGCTGATTCCTCAACCGAACATTCTCGACTGCTTTGAAGCAGTAGAAAAAGGCGAAGCGGAAAGAGCCGTTGTTCCCCTCGAAAACTCTATTGAAGGTACGGTTTCCATGACCCTCGATTATTTATACAAAACATCAGGAATACAAATACTTGCCGAAGCCGTTATGCCGATTGCCCATCACCTCATGATCCATCCCGACTCTGATTCGGCATCAATTGAAAAGATCTACTCGCATCCACAGGCATTGGCCCAGAGTTTCCACTTTTTGGATACGCATTTTAAAGAAGTTCAGAAACAGGACTTCTCTTCAACTGCTGCCGCTGCAAGATATGTCTCAGAAAATCCGGACAGGAATTTAGCAGCTGTTGCCAATCAGTTTGCCGCCAATCTGTACGGACTTAAAATTATTCATCACAATATCCACGATTTTGAGCAGAATCATACAAGATTTATTATCATTTCCAAAGATTCCGAAAGCTATGAGAACAACAACCTGAAAGTTTTAGGTGAAAAGTCAGGATTGCTGGTAACGTTACCAGAAGATCATGCAGGAGGCCTTCATCAGGTATTATCGGTATTTGCATGGCGTAACATGAACCTCAGCAAAATAGAGTCAAGAACACTAAAAACAGGATTGGGTAATTATTTCTTTTTCATCAATGTCGTGGGAAAATGGGAATCTGCTCTTCATCATAACGCGCTGGAAGAATTAAAGGCGCTGGATGCAGAAACCTGTTTCCTGGGAAATTACAAAGAGTTTTGTCTGGAGAGCTAAAAAGATTATTAAAAGGTAAACAATTCATTATTGCAATTGTATGTTCATCAGATAGCCGCAGCTCTTAATCGCTACTTAAAAAACATTTGATTATATTTGATACTATCAAATCCGGAAAATAATGTATATCCTGATCGCCATTTTATGTATAATCATTATTATTCTTTTCAGCACTCTGAATAAAAGGATCAGGAACCTGGAAAATGAGATTTTCGAAATCAAAAAGAATCAAACTGACATTAAGGATAATGAAGTAAAAGATCTTCCTGTAAACCAATTGTCACCATCGGCAGACAAGAATAGCGAAAAAGACGAAAATCCTTTTGAAACTCAAGAGCTTCAGGATGAAGCTAAGGTTCGCGTCAGTCCTGTATTTGATTTTTTAAAGCAAAATGCCCTTGCAATAGTCGGAATTTTCACGCTGGTTCTGGGTATCGGGTATTTTGTGAAATATGCTATTGACAACAACTGGATCGGTGAGGCTGCAAGGGCGGGAATAGGATTTGCTGCAGGAACACTGATCATCGGTACCGGGCATTTTCTCAGGAAAAATTATAACGTTTTTGCTTCCATCATTACCGGTGGCGGGATCGCCGTACTGTATTTTACAGCTACCATTGCATTCAGGGAATACCATCTGTTTTCCCAAAACACTGCATTTTTAATGACCTGCCTGATAACGTTGGTTTCGATATTTCTATCGTATTATTACAAAAGTGAAATCCTTATTATTTTTTCCCTGATCGGAGGATTTCTTGCGCCGCTGATGATCAGTACCGGACAAAGCAATTACCCTTTTCTTTTTATTTACATTACCCTTATCAATACCGGGATGCTTGCGGTTGCATTTCTTAGGGGATGGAAAAGCATCGGATGGATTGCGTTTATCTTTACAAGCATTTACCTTGGTTACTGGACAATAGCAAGTACTGAATTCATCACGGTCTATTTTTATGCGGTGAGCTATATCGTTTTCTACGCGTTTGCGTTACAGAATTATTTCACGAAAAAGAATCTTTTGCCGTGGGATATTTTAATGCTTGTTCTAATCAATTTTACGGGCGTTATTGGCACTGTTTATATTTTTAAACAACTACAATACGATCCCATCATTATTTTCCCTTCAGGATTTGCTTTACTCAATAGTTTTCTGCTGTACAGAGAGCATACAGAAAAAAGATTTGGCACTGCTTATTCCGTATTTTCAGGTATTGCGGTCAGCCTTGTCACTGTCGCGTTTGCCCTTCAGTTCAGAGCAAATTTAATCACTTGTGTATGGGCTGTTGAAGCCACGCTTCTGCTGTTTATATGGAAAAAGACCATGCTTCGTATTTTTAGAAATTTCTTTTACATCCTCTTTCCTCTCGTAATCATTGCCCAAATGATGACCTGGACGAAATACATGGATGCTAAAAATCTCAATATCATTTTTAATCCTCTGTTTCTTACCAGTTCCGTAACAGCATGTACTGCATTCATTAACCTGCTTTTATTGAAAAAGCTCCCGGAAAGAAGAGAAAGCAACAGCCGTTTTTTTGAAAATATATTTACCGCCGTAAGCTATGCAATCTTTTATACTGCCATCTTACTGGAAATCATTTACCACATCTCAGGAAAACCTCTGATTGTTATTTTCAGCATCGGGATGCTTTTCAGTTTGTATTATATTTTTGCGATGCTGCTTTTCAGAAAAAAATTTGATATAAACCATACCCTGGAAGTCGGACTGCTGTATATCTTTTTCTCTCTGATTATCATAAATACCATCATTGCCGGCACAGGAATTATGACGCATATTATCATGAAAGATATCGATCTGAGCCATTACTTTATGTACGGATTATATCTGATTCCTATGGTTTATACCGCAGTGAAAATCCTTCCTGATTCATATTTTTTCAGGATAAAACTTTCTTACTGGCTCCTGGCAACGGCTGTTGTAACGGCAGTAAGTATGGAAGCATATCATATCTATCTGCTGATCTGCTCAGAAAACAGAGCTGATATGAAACAAGTCGAGGAATATTTCACTCTGCTTTATCTTCCCATCATTTGGGCTGTGCTGGCAAGCATTTTTATTTTTAAAGGATTAAAAACCGATGCCCGCGAGTATGGCAAAGCCGGATTTGCTTTACTGGGAATTACCATTGTAAAATTATACCTGTATGATGTCTGGAAAATGGATAATGTTTCAAGAATCATCGCATTTATCATTCTTGGGATCATTTTACTGCTCAGTTCTTTTTTGTTCCAACGCCTGAAAAATATAGTGGCCACCATGGTCGAGAAAAGTGATGAAAAGATTGAAAGAAATTAAACCGATATGCAATAACCCCCAAAAAAGGCTATTTTTCATTAATTGTTTAAAATATTATAAAATTTTCTTTACAGATTCTAAAAAATACTTATATTTATCAAGTTTTTAACATACTTATTCCAAAAACATTATGAAAAAGTTGCTCTACTCCTTTTTAATATTATCTTCTGCTACGTTATTTGCCCAGAAGAATGCCTCTACAAAATTTGCAGTGGCTGATGATATTGTCGGAACAGTAGATATGTTTACTGCCAATCATAAAGATGCGATCCAAAGTACGCAGACGTACAAGTCGGCTGCACAGCTTCCACAGAACCTTAAAAAATACAGCTTTATTGCCGAAAACGGTTTGGTAGAATATAAATTAAAAAACGGTCAGGGCGCCATTGACAGAATTGCTCTTTCCGAAATTAATACTCAGTACGGACTTCCTAAAGATACGCCTATAATCATCGATGGTTATGAATTTAAGAACAGCGATACAAAAGTTTACGGAGACATCCTGAACAATATGAAAGTTATTGATAACAATGGAGCGAAAGCCGTATCAGTAACCACTAAAGATTAATCAATTTAAATTATAATAATAAAAAGGATACTTGCTGAAGTATCCTTTTTTATTTGTCAACTGAATCAGAACTTTAATATTTATTGTTCCATTTCTTTTTCAGTTCGTCATAGATTTTCTTTTCCGTTGCATTGTTTCCGGGCTGGTAGAGTGTCATATCACGTATTTCTTCCGGAAGAAAATCCTGGTCTACAAAATTACCTTCATAAGAATGGGCGTATTTATATTCCTTCCCATAATCCAGGTCTTTCATCAGCTTAGTGGGGGCATTCCTCAGATGCAGGGGAACGGGAAGATTCCCGGTTTTCTTTACCAGCGCCAATGCTTCATTAATAGCCATATAGGTAGAATTGCTCTTCGGAGAAACAGCCAGATAAACTGCCGTTTCACTTAAAATAATTCTTGCTTCCGGATTTCCGATCACATTTACTGCCTGGAAACAGGTGTTGGCCATTATCAGGGCATTCGGATTGGCCAGTCCGATATCTTCTGCCGCAAGGATCAGCATCCTTCTTGCTATGAATTTAATATCTTCACCGCCTGCAATCATTCTTGCAAGCCAATATACGGCTCCGTTGGGATCGCTTCCGCGCATGGATTTGATAAATGCCGAAATGATGTCATAATGCTGTTCACCATTCTTATCATACAGTGCCATGGTTTCCTGCAATACTTCAAGCACATCTTCATTTTTAATTTCCTGCTTTCCTGAATTTTTATATTGATTTAAAACCAGCTCCACAGAATTGATCAGCTTTCTAGCATCCCCTCCGGAATATTGTATAAACGCTTCTTTTTCAACAATCTTAAAGCCGGAATTTTCATCATTATTAAATCTTTCAAGAGCGATATCTATTAATTCTTCAAGCTTTTCATAGCTCAAAGCTTTCAGAATATACACCTGGCTTCTCGAAAGCAATGCAGAAACCACCTCGAAACTTGGGTTTTCCGTCGTTGCTCCTATCAGAATGATCCAGCCCTTCTCCACAGCATGAAGCAAAGAATCCTGCTGGGATTTATTGAAACGGTGAATTTCATCAATAAACAAGATCGGGGATTTTCCCGAAAAAAGATTCTGCTTTTTAGCATCTTCTATAACATCGCGGACATCTTTAACCCCTGAAGAAACCGCAGAAAGCTTATAAAACTTCCTTCCCGACTGTTCGGAGACAATTTCAGCCAGTGTTGTTTTTCCGGTTCCCGGCGGTCCCCAGAAAATCAGAGAATTTAGGGTGTTATTCTGCAGCATTTTCCGGATGGTCCCCTTCTCTCCCGTAAGGTGTTCCTGCCCGAGAACATCTTCCAGCGTCTTCGGTCTTAATTTTTCAGCTAATGGAATATTTTGATTCAAGGTATTTTAATTATTTTAAATTGATGTAAGGTGAGTTGTCAATGCAAAGTTAGACAAAGAATTTCTATTACTCTATTCCTTACTTAAACAGTGGTATTACATTTAGCAAAATACTACAAATTGTATTCCTGTAGGGTATAATTTTAGCACAAAGTATAGTTTATCATTTAAATTAACAATAACATTGTTTCTGAAATGGAACCAAAATTAAATGAAGATATTGCAAGGCCTTTCATCTTCTGGAATTCATAATCGACCAACCCTAAAATATCTCCGACAAACAAGCTCTTATCCCGCTGAAACTTCCGGTATATTTCCGCCAACTTCCAATTTTTTACCCTATTTTTGCAATGTTTTGAAACACACAGTCAACAAGATCATCACCTTTCCTCTGGTAATCCTAATTAAGTTTTACCAATGGTTTATATCGCCGCTGCTTCCTAAAAACTGCAGGTATGAACCTACCTGTTCGCATTATATGGTAAAAGCATTGCAGGTGCACGGTCCGGTGAAGGGTTTCTGGCTGGGAATAAAAAGAATTTCAAGATGCCACCCTTGGGGAGGAAGCGGTTATGATCCTGTACCACCCAATAAGAGTAAAATTTAGAATAAACAACTACTAAAAAAATAAAAATGAGTAATATTTTTTTCAGAATGTATCTCGTCATTTTTGCGTTGATTACCCAATGTCTTTTTGCGCAGAATTATCCGGACGGAATGTCAGACGGAACTCTAAAAATCAACAATGCAAATGTCCCTGTAAAGATCTACAGTACTACGGAGCTTGGAGACCTCAACGTGTTCCCCGACAGAAAAGTAGAAGGAAACGTACTGATTATTCTGAACGAATCTAATTTCGAACCTGCGTATTTCAACATCAGCGCTCTTACACTGGATAAGCTCAAAACAGCTCACTACCAGTTTTTGGATAAAAATTTCAGGCTTATAGAAACACAAGCCACGAAAGAGAATATTGGAGCTTTCAAGTACGCGGTAAAATCAAACAAACCAGTTGCTTCTTCCGATCAGGTAAGTCTGGAAACGCCTTTTAAAATCTGGGATCCGACGAAGGGAATTGTTCTTGGGCCTATTACCCTGCACTTTTACAGCTTAATGTTCATTTTTGCTTTCGGTTTCGGATATATTTTAATGAACAAAATATTTAAGATCGACAATGTTAATCAGAAATATCTCGAGCCGCTTTTCACCTGGACTTTAATAGGAACCATTCTTGGAGCACGTCTGGGACACGTCATCTTTTACCAACCGGAATTGTTTAAAGAAGATTTCTGGAGCGTGTTTTTACCGATCAGTACTAAAAACGGTCTTAAATTTACAGGGTTTTCGGGATTGGCAAGTCATGGTGCAACCATTGCATTGATTTTTACCACCCTTTATTATTCATTTAAGATTATTAAGAAAAATCCTTTCTGGGTATATGACAGACTGGGAATAGTAGTATCGCTGGGCGGAGCCTTCGTAAGACTGGGGAATTTCTTTAATTCTGAAATTATAGGAAAACCGGCTGATCCCAATTCTCCTTTTGCCTTGCTTTTCCCGCAACAAAGCAGTGAATACGGATTGACGGTTCCACGTTATCCTTCGCAGCTTTTTGAAGCATTCGGGTATATTTGCCTGTTCGTCCTGTTGTGGATTTTATACAGAAAAACCAATAAAAAATATCAGCAGGGATGGTTATTCGGATTATTTTTCATTATTCTTTGGGCGATCCGATTCTTTGTGGAATTCCTGAAAGAACCACAGGGTGATGAATTTATTCAATTCGGAGGACTGAATACGGGACAGGTATTATCCATTCCGTTTATGATCGCCGGGGTAGTCATCATGATTGTATCTAAAAAATTCAGGATTACTCAGGCGGAAAACGAAAAACCTGAATAGTTTTAAATCATCAAAACAACATAGAAGAAAGCAAGTCCTCAGAGACTTGCTTTTCTGTTTATCGTTATCTTGTAGTTTTTCTATCGCAAGATTCTAATGTCCCCTAATACCCTGAAATTACTTTAATATCATCAATCTAATATCCATTCATCTATTATCTATCATCTATTAGTCTATATCTTCAAAGTCTTCTCATAAAAGCTTTTGTACTTTGCCATTTAATTCAGAAAAAACATTGCCAAATTCATTGATTACATCAGAAGGAAGCATCGCCTCTTTAGAATACTTCTCCGCAGCAAACTCGGCCGCTTTTCCATGAAACCATACTCCCAACACTGCTGCTTCCTGTTCGGAATACTGCTGTGCAAGCAAGGAAGTGATAATTCCTGTCAGTATATCCCCGCTTCCGCCTTTTGCAAGCCCCGAGTTGCCTGTAATATTATAAAACACCTCACCTTCCGGAGTGATAATCTGGGTATGATGGTCTTTTAAAACAATAAAGATTTGATGTTCACGGCTCTTATTTTTAGCAAGTTCTGTTCTTTCGAAAGAATTTTCCGTTTTGCCGAAAAGTCTTTCAAATTCCTTGGGATGAGGGGTGATAATAGATTTTTCAGGAATTACCTGTATACTTTCATAATTCTGAGAGATGATATTTAAAGCATCGGCATCAAGAATCAATGGCTTAGTGTAGTTTTTTAAAAATTTTAAAAGACCTTTTGCCGTATTCTCATGAGTTCCTAATCCGGGACCAATTCCGCATACCGCTGTTTCTTCAACATTAAAACTTTCAATATAATCTTTTCCGCCTTCCATGAACATCGCTTCAGGGTCAGAAGTTTGTAAAATTTCATATCCGCATTTCGGAGCCAAGGTGAAAGTAAGACCTGCCCCTGCCTTCAGAGCAGCTCTGGTAGAAAGTACTGCCGCTCCCATTTTACCATAACTTCCTCCGATAATAACAGCTTTTCCGTAAATGCCTTTGTGTGAGAATTCACTTCTTACTTTAAAAATCTTTTTAATAACCTCATCATCGATTACATAATCTTTGGTTTCTGTTTCTTCGACATAGTCCTGACTTAAATTAATATCTAAAATCTCAATCTTTCCGGCAAATTTTCCGGTTTCGGCGTGAAGGAAAGACTTTTTCCAAAACTGGAAGCTCAGCGTATAGTCAGCCATAAATACTACGGCATCAGAATCTGAAAGAGCGTCTGCCATGAGTCCCGAAGGGAGATCAACCGAAATTTTTATATTTTTTTTCCGGTTTAAAAATTCCACCAGGTCTTTTATATCACCATCCAGCTTACGCGACAGTCCGGTTCCGAAAAGCGCATCAATAATTACCGTACGACTATCGAAACGGTAGCCTGATGCTTCTTTAAATTCTCTTATGGTAATTCCTGAAATTTCTTTAACATGTTTAAAATTCTCCTGAGCATCGGAAGAAAATTTAGCCTTTGTATTCGTGAATACATCTACGTCAAAACCTTTTTGGTACAGCATTCTGGCAATAGCAAGGCCATCCCCTCCATTATTTCCGCTTCCGCAGAAAACAGCAAAATTCCTGTGATTGTTGCAATTTTCGGAGATCCATTCCACACATGCTTCCGCCGCCCTTTCCATGAGATGTACAGAAGAAACGGGTTCATTCTTTATCGTATATTGATCACAATTGCGGATTTGCTCTGCTGTAAAAATTTTCATTGAAGTACATTTAATGGTATGCTAACAGCAATTTACAAAAAGTAATTTTAAATGATTGAAGTAAGTAAAAATTTATGTTAATATGATACCTTAAAAAGTATATATCTCAATAAATTATTAATTAAACCCTCGATTGTATTAAAATAATTACATTTTTTTGTAATTTAAACCCTGATTTAGACAACAATTAAAAAATATAAATATGGGATTTGTCAAAGAATTTAAAGAATTTGCGTTCAAAGGGAACGTTCTTGATCTTGCAGTCGGTGTCATCATTGGTGCTGCATTCAGTGCCATTGTAAAGTCATTTGTAGATGATATCATCACGCCGCTTCTTCTGAATCCGGCTTTGGAAAAGGCTAATGTAAAGAATATTGCAGAACTTTCCTGGCAAGGGGTGAAATACGGTAATTTTTTATCTTCGGTCATCAGTTTCCTTATTGTTGCTTTCGTGTTGTTCCTTCTTATTAAAGGCGTGAACAGCCTTAACAAAAAACCGGAAACTGCACCTCCGCCACCGGTACTTACCGAAGACCAGAAACTGCTTACAGAAATCAGGGATTTGCTGAAAAGTAAAAATAATATATAAAGAAAAAGCACTTCATGATGAAGTGCTTTGTTTATTTCTGGATATTACTGAATTTGTAAAATACTGGATATCTGCTCTGCCAGCGAAAGTCCGATCCTGTCCTGAGCTTCCAGCGTTGAAGCACCGGTATGTGGCGTCATGGAAATTTTAGGATGGTTCAGGATCTCTCTGGAAGGTGTAGGCTCGTTAATAAAAACATCAAGTCCTGCAAACTTCACTTTTCCTGAATCTAAAGCTTCAACCAGAGCAGTCTCATCAATTACGCCGCCTCTTGAGCAGTTTACGATGGCTACGCCGTCCTTCATCATCTCGAATTCATTTTTACCGATCATGTATCCTTCTTTCTGGGCTGGTACGTGAAGGGTTATAAAATCGGAGTGCTTAAGCACATCCTGAAGCGGTTCCGTTTCAATATCAACATTGATGAACTGTTTATTGTAAAAAGTTACTTTAATGCTTGCCTTTCCTACATTGCTGTCAGCCGCTACCACTCGCATTCCGAGCCCTAAAGCAATCTTAGCTACTTCCTGCCCGATTCTTCCCATTCCTACGATACCGATTGTTTTTCCTTTCAGCTCTATACCTGCTGCATATGCTTTTTTAAGAGAAGCAAATTCACTATCACCTACCAAAGGCATCTTCCTGTTGGAATCCTGCAAAAATCTTGCTCCGGAAAACAGATGGGCAAAAACTAGCTCTGCTACAGATTCTGAAGAAGCTGAAGGGGTATTGATTACATGAATTCCTTTTTCTCTGGCATAATCCACATCAATATTATCCATTCCTACTCCACCTCTCCCGATGATTTCAAGAGAAGGACAGTTGTCAATAATATCTTTTCTTACCTGTGTGGCACTGCGTACCAGCAATGTGCGGATCTTATGCTCATTAATGTAATCCATCAAAAACTCCTGCGGAACTTTCGTGGTGATTACTTCAAAACCTTTCTCAGTCAATGCATCAATCCCGGATTGATCCAAACCGTCGTTTGCTAAAACTTTCATAAACTTTTGAGATTATATTAAAGATTAACGAATTATTTATATCAAAATTAATCGTTTAATCTTTGGATTAAATTTTTATTCTTCGTCTTCTTTAAAAACTTCAATGGTCACCTGTTTTTCTACAAGATCAGTAAATCTGCCTTTATATCTTGTTGCTCTTACCAGATGATTATCGATCCAGTGATAGTTTCCACCTCTGGGTTTTCCGCATAATACACTGTGGTATTTGAAGCCGTGTTTATCCAGCCAGTCGATGGTAATCTGTTTCAGGTTTTCCGTTCTCGACGTAAAAAAACAGATCTGATGGCCTTCATCATACCATTTGTTGATGGTTTCCAGCGCATCGGGAAAAGGTTCGCAGGTAACCATTCTTTCGGGTTCTTCGTTCGGGACGTCTTCCGTAATGGTTCCGTCGATATCAATAAGATAGTTTTTTACACCGTCTTTCAGGATAGGGCTAATGTGATCTTTGTACTCTAATTCCATCATAAAAAATTGAATGGCAAAGTTACGTTTTTTACAGTAATAAGCCCCGCGAAACTTGTCAAATGTAAATTTTTTAAACTAAAATATAACATTTAGAGAATAATTTTAATTAAAATAAATAATTTTTATAATTAAAGTTAAAAATATTCTTTCCTTAAGATAACTGATTATTGTACCACTAGCGTAAAGGAATTTCAAAATCATGATGTTTTACCAAAAATTTTCAGAATACATTTATTACACTTACATTTGTAGAAATGGAAGAATTCGTAGTTTTAGTAAACCCCGAAGATCAGGTTCTCGGTTTAATGGAAAAGCAGCAGGCGCACATCAACAGCCTTCTGCACCGTGCTTTCTCTGTATTTTTGTTCAACAGTAAAGGTGAAATGCTTTTGCAGAAAAGAGCTTCCGGAAAATATCATTCCCCATTAAAATGGACCAACGCGGTTTGCTCTCATCCCAGAATTGAAGAAACCTATCTCGAAGGAGCGAAACGCCGCCTGAAAGAAGAACTGGGAATAGAAGCCGATCTTTCAGAGAAATTCAGTTTTATTTACAGAGCTGATGTTGGAAACGGACTCTGGGAACATGAGCTTGACCACGTTTTTACGGGCATTTTTGAAGATGAATTTCATCTTAATAAAGATGAAGTGGAAGAAGTACGTTACATTTCAATAGAAAATCTTGATCAAGAGATGTCTGAAAATCCTGATCATTTTACGGAATGGTTCAAGATTATCCTTGATGAATACAAACACCATTTTAATTCATGAAAAAGATTTTTCTCGCCCTTGTTCTGTTCGCCGCGTCTTTGTTAACGGCACAGGCAATTCCTACGGAAATTTATGATCATGAGAACTACTCTATTGTTTATCCTCAAGGCTGGAAAGTTACCAATGACAGCGAGATTATCAATATATTTCCGCCAAGCCAGATAGGGGCCATAACCATTTCAGAATATCACGACCTGAATCTGCCGAAATCCGAAACCAAAAAATTCATTCTTGCCCTTTATAAATCTTCCGATGACGAAAAGAAGGTGACTTCGAAAAGCGGCAAAAAAGGATATACAGAGTACTTTTACGAATACCTTGATGAAAAGCAAAAGCTCATCTGGATCACTAAAGTGTTTCAGAAAGATAAAGATCTGTATCTTGTTTCCGTAAACTGCGGACAGAAGTACTGGAATGGCAATTTTATGAAGCTTTTCAATGAAGCTTTTGACAGTTTTAAAATAAAGAAATAGAAATAAAAATTAACTATGAAGAAAACAGCATTGTACGACAAGCACGTATCTTTAGGCGCTAAAATCGTACCTTTCGCAGGTTTTGAAATGCCTGTACAATATTCCGGAGTTACTGAAGAACACTTTGCCGTAAGAGAAAAAGCAGGTTTGTTCGATGTTTCTCACATGGGACAGTTTTTCATTGAGGGAGCAGGTTCAAAAGAATTATTGCAATACGTTACCACCAACAATGTAGATGCTCTGGAAAACGGAAAAGCGCAGTATTCATGTCTTCCTAATGAAAACGGAGGAATTGTGGACGACCTTATCGTTTACAAAATGGAAGACGACAAATATTTCGTGGTTGTAAATGCTTCAAACATTGATAAAGACTGGGACCATATTTCTAAATACAACACTTTCGGAGCGAACATGACGAATGCTTCTGATGATATGTCATTACTGGCAGTTCAGGGCCCGAAAGCTACCGGAATTCTTCAGAAATTAACGGAAACCAATCTTTCAGAAATTCCTTATTATCACTTTACCGTAGGTTCAGTAGCTGGAGTAAGTGATGTCATCATCTCGAACACAGGCTACACCGGAAGCGGCGGTTTTGAAATTTATTTCAAAAATGAAGATGCCGTAACGCTTTGGGATGCGATCATCGAAGCAGGTGCAGAAGAAGGAATTATTCCTTGCGGATTGGCCGCCAGAGATACTTTGAGGCTGGAAAAAGGATTCTGCCTTTATGGAAATGATATCGATGATACCACCTCTCCAATCGAAGCTGGACTGGGCTGGATCACCAAATTTGATAAAGATTTCCTCTCCAAAGAAACATTCGCCAAGCAAAAAGAAGAAGGCATAACCCGCAAATTAGTTGGTTTTGAATTAACCGATAAAGGGGTTCCAAGACACGACTACCCTGTTGTAGACGCAGAAGGAAACGTAATCGGGAAAGTAACTTCAGGAACACAGTCTCCTATGAAAAAAGTAGGGTTAGGTCTTGCTTACGTAGATAAGCCTCACTTTAAAATAGGTTCTGAGATCTTCATCCAGGTAAGGAATAAAAATATTCCTGCCCAGGTAGTGAAGGCTCCTTTCGTTTAATTTCAACATCATTTTGTCAAATTTGAAAATCTTTGACAAAATTTAAAAATACCATAAAACCTGCAAAAAGCAGGTTTTATTTTTTCAGGAGCTTAATCCGGCTATCCACTATATCTTTTGTTTTGTTTTCGGCGGGAGCTTCGCTCCCGCCGAAAACAAAACAAAAGGATGCCGTTTCTATCCGGGCTAGAATTGGTCAATCAAATTATGATTCTGCAAACTGCAGTTTGACGGAAACTCCTGTCAATTATAATTGTTTTCTGCAATCTGTTTGAGACTTCCGTCAGAATATTTGGATTATAAGTAATCTTTTTAAAAATAAAAAACCTCACAGATTTTGAAAACCTGTGAGGTTTGGTTTTGAGTCTACGTCAAAAAACATTTATAAAACTTTGAGAATATCTACGACTTCACTCCAAAAAACTCCTGCAACGCTTCTACATTCTTTTTATCATTTCCCACGAAAATTTTATCATTGGTAATAAAAACCGGGCGCTTCAAAAACGTATAATGATCCAGTAACAATTCTTTAAAATCCTTTTCTGTTAAAGACTTTACATTCAGGCCTCTCAATTTGATTTGCGTAGACTTTTTACTAAATAATGTTTCATAAGATTGAGTTTTCTCATACATTTCGGCTAATTCCTCTTCCGTAACCGGTTCTTTTCTGATCTCGCGCAGTTCCCAGTCTGACAAATCGAATTGCGCTAAAATCTTTCTGCAGGTATCACACGTATTCAGGTGAAAAACTTTTTTCATTTAAATTATATTCTAATCGTTAATAGAAAATATTCATTTTCATTCTTCAAAAGTAAGATTTAATCTAAAATTTTAAAAATTATAAATACCTTTATTCAAATTTTAAAAGAATGGAGAACAAACCTGTGACTTTTCAGTTTATTTCTGAGCCTTCAGACGTCAATTACGGAGGAAATGTACATGGAGGAAGCGTTATGAAATGGATTGACCAGGCTGGCTATGCATGTGCCACCACCTGGAGCGGGAATTATTCGGTTACTGTATACGTGGGCGGAATCCGTTTCTATGAGCCGATAAAAATCGGGGAAATTGTAAAAGTGGAAGCGCAGGTGATCTACACCGGTTCTTCAAGCATGCATATCGCCATCAATGTGTTCTCCAGAAATCTTAAGCAGCCGAAATTCGACAAGAAAACACACTGCATCATTGTATTTGTCGCGGTTGATGAGAACGGAAAAAAACTTCCGGTCCCAAAATGGATTCCTGAAACCGAAGAAGACAGACAGAAAGAACAGTACGCTATACGGCTAATGCAGCTGCGTACACAGATTGAAGATGAAATGAAACCCTTCCTGTAATGTATAGAAAAGATTTTATCAAACTTTCATCGTTGGGATTCCTAGGTTTATATTCCTGCGGAATTTCTCCATTTAAAAAAAGACAAAACACATTGGCAATTCAGTTATACACTGTCCGGGATGCAATGTCGGCAAACCTTGAAAAAACACTCGAAAGACTGGCAGCCATGGGCTTTACCGGACTGGAAATCTATGCGTACAACAGTACTTTTTTCGGAAAATCCCCTCAGGAATTTCAGCGCATTCTTAAAAATACAGGATTGAGAGTCATCAGCTCACATCATATAACAGGAAATTTTAATAAAGGACAGGGAACTTTACTCTATAACTGGAAAAAATCTGTGGAAGATCTTCATTTTATCGGTTCAGAATATATGGTTTGCTCTTACCTTTTTCCGGCAGAACGAACTTTGGAAAACTATAAGAAACTTCCTGAACTGCTTGAAAATTCAGGAAAAGTTACAAAAGAAGCCGGAATTCAGTTTGCGTACCATAATCACGATTTTGAATTTGAAAAATTTGATGACACCCGAAATGTTTATGATTTTATTTTAGAAAATTCTTCACCGGAGCTGGTTAAAATGGAGCTGGATTTATACTGGATTTCGAAAGCAGGAATCGATCCGCTGAAGTATTTCGAGAAATATCCAGGAAGATTTCCGCTGTGGCACGTAAAAGATATGAAAGCCGGGACAAAAGATTTCACCGAGATCGGAAATGGTACCATCGATTTTGAGCGAATTTTTAAAGCCGGAAAGCAGGCAGGTCTTCGATACTGGTTCCTGGAGCAGGATTCCAGTGATAAAGATATTTTTGAGAGTATCTGCATCAGCAGCGAATTTATAGCTAAAAACAATTTCTTTTTAAAATAATTTTTATCTTTGTCCAACAAAAGGAAATGGTGTTCTTCCTTACCCAACCGCTTTTCAAAAGCTGATGACGCCTGATTAGAAGATTATTAACAGTAATTGATCAGGAAAATTATGTCTCAACATCGAAATTTAACACGAACAACACGACTTCAAACAAGGTTTTTCTTCAGAAAATATCCGGCTTTTCCTTATATTCTGAAATGGCTTTTCATCAGTCTTATTATTGGAGTTTTCGTTGGAAGTGCTTCTGCCGGTTTTTTAACATCCCTGCAATGGGCAACAGATTTCAGGGAGAATCATCTGTGGCTGGTTGCGTTTTTGCCATTGGGCGGATTTTTAGTAGGACTGCTGTATTATTATTTCGGGAAAGAGGTGGAAGCCGGGAACAATTTACTGCTCGAAAATATTCAGGAACCTAAAGAAATTATTCCCTTTAAAATGGCTCCTTTTGTCTATTTGGGAACCATTGTCACCCATTTTTTCGGCGGGTCTGCGGGTCGTGAAGGAACTGCGCTTCAAATGGCGGGAGCGATTTCAGACCAATTGACAAACATCCTGAGACTTGATAAAAACGACAGAAAAACCCTGCTGATTTCTGCCATTGCAGCGGGTTTCGGTTCTGTTTTCGGAACTCCTTTAGCCGGAGCTGTTTTCGGACTTGAAGTTTTCCTGATCGGAAGAATTCGTTATAATGCTATTTTTCCGGCCTTTGTTTCCGCAGTATTTGCTGATGTTGTAACCAATCTCTGGAAAGCAAAACATACACACTATCATATTGATCTTATCCCGAAACTTGAATTTCTGCCGATTTTATACAGTGTCTTGGCAGGAATCATCTTTGGAATCTGTGCAGCAGCCTTCAGCAGAATGCTTCATTTTATGGGTTCGGGTTTTAAATCTAAAATAAAATATCCTCCGCTGCGACCTTTTGTCGGCGGAATTATAGTTACTGTTGCTGTTTTCGCGATGGGAACTTCAAGATATATCGGTCTGGGAATTCCGACCATTGTAGAATCTTTCGAAAAACAGCTTCCTTTATATGATTTTGCCTTTAAGATGATTTTTACAGTCGTTACCCTTTCGGCAGGGTTTAAAGGAGGTGAAGTCACTCCCCTTTTCTTTATCGGAGCAACGCTGGGAAGTGCGTTGTCGTTATTTATTCCTCTTCCTTTTGGTTTGCTGGCCGGAATGGGATTTGTGGCCGTTTTTGCAGGTGCAACCAACACTCCGCTCGCATGTATGCTGATGGGAATTGAGCTCTTCGGTGCCGAATGCGGAATTTATGTCGCAATTGCCTGTATCGTATCTTATTTATTTTCAGGGAATAACAGCATTTATACAAAACAAAAAATTGGGGAAGCAAAAAACAGCAGATTTGAGCATTTACAGGATAAAAATTTCTCAGATTTGTAGAATGTTTCAGTTATATCATTGGTTATTTGTGAATAGTAATTACCATTTTAAATCTTCAAAACGATCAACTAAAAATTATCAGTAAAGAATGTTTGATTACAGATTAAAAGTTTTTCATGCCGTAGCATCAAGATCGAGCTTCACGAAAGCATCGGAAGAGCTTAATATCTCACAGCCTGCCGTCACAAAGCATATTAAAGAAATAGAAAGCCAGCTCAATACCAAATTGTTTGACCGAAAAGGAACTTCGATTCAGCTGACGCAAAGTGGAAAGATATTGTTTGACTATGCGGAGAAGATCAGGAATATTTACCGGGATCTTGAATTTGAAATCGGCCAGATTAATCAACAGCAGAAAGGAAAACTTATTATCGGGGCGAGTACGACCATTGCCCAATATATTTTACCGGAAATACTGGCCACTTTTAAATCTTATTATAAAGACATTAAAGTGGAACTGATTGCCCACAATACAGAAATAATATCAGAGCAGCTGAAAGAAGGAAAAATTGATCTCGGCATTATTGAAGGTGAATCGCAATCCAGCTTTTTTGAATATAAAAGATTCAGACGGGACGAAATTGTTCTTGTCGCAAAAGCCAGTCACCCTTTGGCTAATAAAAACATAACACTGAAAGATTTATACACCATTGATCTGGTTTTCAGGGAACCGGGTTCAGGATCATTAGAATTTATCCAGAACCGGCTCAAGGAAAAAGGAATCGGCATTGATGAACTGAATATCGTAATGCAGCTGGGAAGCAGTGAAAGCATTAAAAATTATCTGCTGCATTCGGAAAGCATGGCGTTCCTGTCAATCAGTACGGTTTTGAATGAACTTAAAAATAATCAGCTGAGTATTATTGATATTAAAAATTTCAGCATTGAGAGAAATTTTCATTTCATTCTTCCGAAAGGTGAACAGTCTGAACTGATAAAACTTTTCCTGCAGTTTGTCGGCAGCATTTAATTATAACAAAAAGTTATTCCGGATAACAAAATACAATTTACTTTGTAATAATAATTTGTAGAATTTTGAACGGTTAATTTAAAGTTTTACAAATGAAAAATTTTGTTCAAAATGAAAGATTCAGAAAGGTTCTTTTCATTTTTCTGGCAGCATTATGCCTCAGCTCTTTTATTTCCTCACCGGCTGCTTTGTTAATCGGTTTTATGATGGCTGTATTTTTCGGAAACCCGTTTGAAAAAAGCCTGCACCGGTACATTCATCTCCTATTGCAGATTTCGATCGTAGGTCTGGGCTTCGGATTAAAATTAAATGAAGCGCTGGAAGCAGGAAAATCAGGGTTTATGCTAACGGTAATTAGCATTTCTGCCGTTATGACTCTTGGTTATTTTGCAGGAAAGTATTTTAAATTAGAAAGACCGCTATCTTTTTTAATTTCAGTGGGCACAGCCATTTGTGGAGGAAGCGCCATTGCTGCCACCTCTCCTATCATCAAACCGGAAGCGAAACAGATTTCTCTTGCTCTTGCCATTGTATTTACATTGAATTCCATTGCTTTGTTTCTATATCCGGCGATCGGTCATTTGCTGAACCTGAGCCAGGAACAGTTCGGGCTGTGGTGCGCAATTGGAATACATGATACGAGTTCGGTTGTAGGAGCCGCCGGTAAATACGGCAACGAAGCCCTGAAAACTGCAACTACCGTTAAGCTTGCCCGCGCCTTATTGGATTATCCCTGTTTCTATGGTGACCATGTTCATTTTCAAAAACAAAGCGTCTAAAATTAAAATTCCCTGGTTCATCGGTTATTTTGTACTGGCTATTCTGCTGAATACTTATGTGCCGATCGAAGGCATCAGCACAATTATACCCTTTGCAGCAAAATCGGGACTTAACCTTACTTTATTTCTGATTGGTTCTACCCTATCTGTTCAGGCATTAAAAGGGATCGGGCTAAAACCTCTGCTTTTTGCTGTATTGCTCTGGGCTTTCGTCAGTATGGGAAGCCTTTTATGTATACTTTATATGAAATAGTACTATGATGTCTGTAACCCAGCCCCGATTGCAGCTTTGTTTGAGCTCATTTTTTATGATAGGGCTGCGGCGGCAAAGCCGCCGCAGCCCTATCATAAAAAATAGCGAGTGCGGAAAGCGGGAACAGCTGCCAAAAAATTTCGATCTGTACTGTAAGGATAGGAATTACAAAAGCCTTCCGGTGTCCCGAAAGGCTTCTGCGTATTAAATGTGGAAATGTTTATTTCTAATGAAATAATTTTTTTATATAACATCCTTGCAAGTATATACCTGCGGGCATGCTATGTATTGGATGCAGTATTTCGGTCCTGTAACAGATCCTGCACAGTCGCATCCGCAAAGTGAAAGATCAGGAGTTCCGCTAATACCTCCGGTAATGTTTTTAAGGTCAGCTTTTTTTAATTTTGTTGCGTTTTTTAAAAAATTCTGCATTGTGATTGGTTTTTAAGGTTTATTATATTTCAAAGTTAAACAAATATTAATTATTCACAGCATAATTTAATATTAAATTTTATAATTTATTTATTTTGTTCTACTTATTGTTTTTATAACGGTAAAGGATATCAAAATATTTCTTAAACAGTTATAATTATTCTGTAAATTCAAGATCTTTATTATGGGTTTCGGATATGGTAAGGGAGGAATAAAATGCAAGCCCGAAAACGATAAGCCCAACCAATGCAGCACTTATAATTACCGTAAAATCATTTTTAAAGAAATCGAAAGCCAGAATCATCAAAGGAACAAGGCCGCGAACCATATTCGGGACAGTGGTAGTAGCGGTGTTCCTGATATTCGTTCCGAACTGCTCTGCCGCCAGTGTGACGAACATGGCCCAATATCCTGTTCCCAGGCCAAGCCATACGCAGAAAAAGTAATACTTTGTTTCAGTATCGGTATTTCCGAACAGCATGAAGGCAACACCGATAATGGTAAAAATCAGCATATAGAAAATAGCCATTTTCCGGGATCTTAAAAAATGTGAAATAAACCCGCTCGCCAGATCCCCCACGGAAATCCCTATATACGCCCACATAATAGCTTTACCGGGACTCAGATCTTTGATCCCCAATTCCGGCGCAAACTGATTCGCAAGCACCGCCAAAATCCCAATACAGTACCACGTTGGCAAACCAATAGCAATGCATTTTAAATATCTTACTAAACGATCTTTATTGGTGAAGAAAGAGAGAAAATTTCCTTTAGAAACGGATTTGTGTTCAATATTTTTATAAATTCCGGATTCGGATACGCTTATTCTCAGGAATAATAATAAAATGCCAAGTATTCCTCCGATGATGTAAGAAATATTCCAGCCACCGGCCAACTCCACTGTGAGTTGAGCTACAACAGCTCCCATTAATCCAAAACCAGCAACAACAGAGGTGCCGATCGCCCTTAAATTCTTCGGCAGACTTTCAGAAACGAGGGTTATTCCTGCTCCAAGCTCTCCGGCCAGTCCTATCCCTGCAATGAATCGTAAAGCCGCATATTGATACACCAAATGTTCTTTTGGAAAATGCGGTAAAAAACCACAGGCAATATTGGCCAACGAATACACCAAAATAGACCCGAATAAAACAGACAATCTGCCTTTCTTATCTCCAAAGATTCCCCAAAATATGCCTCCGATCAGTAATCCCACCATCTGCGCATTCAGGATAAAAGTTCCGTCCGTATCCGGATTTAAACCCAAAGCTTTTAAACTGGGAATACGGACAATGCCGAACAAAAGCAGATCATAGATATCCACAAAGTATCCTAAAGCGGAAATGATGACAGGAATTGAAAAAATATACTTCAGTTTCGAAGACGTGGAAAGTTCTTGCATTTGGGCGTTTTTAATTTTGCTAAAAATAAAAAACCTTCCAATTTCTTGAAAGGTTTTTATGAAATATCTTTTTACGATTATTATCTCGCAATATTTACCGCTCTTGTTTCTCTGATTACCGTCACTTTTACCTGTCCAGGATAAGTAAGCTCGTTCTGAATTTTTTCGGAAATATCATAAGACAGCTGGGAAGCGACTTCGTCATTCACTTTACCGCTTTCTACCATTACTCTTAATTCTCTACCCGCCTGGATCGCATACGCTGATGAAACACCATCGAAGCTTAATGCTGCAGATTCAAGATCTTTTAATCTTTGGATATATGATTCGAGCACCTGTCTTCTTGCTCCCGGTCTTGCTCCTGAAATGGCATCGGCAACCTGAATAATCGGTGATAATAGTGAAGTCATTTCCACCTCGTCGTGGTGGGCACCAATGGCATTTACCACTTCTGCATTTTCACCATACTTTTCAGCCCACTGCATTCCTAATAAAGCGTGAGGAAGTTCTGATTCCTGCTCAGGAACTTTACCGATATCGTGTAAAAGACCTGCTCTTTTGGCTAATTTTACATTTAATCCTAATTCAGCGGCCATCGTTGCAGCAATGTTTGCTACTTCTCTGGAGTGCTGTAATAGGTTTTGTCCGTAAGATGAACGGTATTTCATTCTACCTACGATCTTGATTAATTCAGGGTGCAGTCCGTGGATTCCCAAATCGATGATCGTTCTTTTTCCGACTTCAATAATTTCTTCTTCGATCTGTTTTCTGGTTTTCTCAACAACTTCTTCGATTCTTGCCGGGTGTATTCTACCATCTGTTACCAATCTGTGGAGTGATAATCTTGCAATCTCTCTTCTTACCGGATCGAAACATGAAAGAAGGATCGCTTCAGGTGTATCGTCTACAATAATTTCCACTCCTGTTACCGCTTCCAAAGCACGGATATTTCTTCCTTCTCTACCGATGATTCTACCTTTTACTTCATCTGATTCAATATTGAATACCGATACGGAATTTTCAATGGCCTGCTCAGTTCCGATTCTCTGGATTGTCTGAATAACAATTTTTCTGGCTTCGCTTTTTGCATTAAGCTGGGCTTCTTCCATGATGCTCTGCACGTGTGCCTGAGCTCTTGTTTTGGCTTCTGCTTTCATGGTCTCCACCAATTCGGCTCTCGCTTCTTCTGCCGTATAGTTGGAAATTTTTTCAAGAATTTCAACTTTTTTGGCAGTTGCAATATCCAGTTCCTGCTGTTTTCTGTCTAGAATCTCATTTTTCTTGGCATAATCAGCGATTTGTCTGTCAAGATCTTTTTCAAGTTTTCCTGCTTTGCTTAGCTCATCGTTCAGCTTATGTTCCTTATCCTTAATTCTTTTTTCAATCTCCTGCATTTTCTTTTCTCTTACCTGAATATCAGCGTCATGCTGTGATTTCAGCTCCAGGAATTTTTCTTTTGCCTGAAGGTTTTTTTCCTTTTTTATGGACTCGGCCTGTACGTTGGCTTTTTCTATAAGGTTTTCGGCATTTTTCTTTGCATCATCTATAATAAATTTTGCTTTAGTATTAAGTGAGCTTTTGGAGAAAAATATTCCTGCTGCCGCTCCGATTACTAAACAAACAATGCCGACTATAACTTCTATCATAATGTATATTGAGTTTTAATTGTATTTACATAAAAAAAGCCCACAATAATCCAGAGATTGAGAGTAAACTCCTAATCAACACGATTTGAACTGATTTCCACTGTCTGTAATCCGGACGAACCGGCACGCCATTCAATGGACATTTGTTCGGTAATTGTTTAGCGTTGAGTTTACCTTTAATGTGTTAGAATTATTGTAGGCAGTACTTGTTGGGAAAAAAAATCTATTTCCCTGTTTCATTCAACGACTGATTGATTTTTGCTAATCGTTCGTTGGTAGAATGTATTGTTTTTTCGTAGTTCATAGACACCACTTCTGCATTGGTTCCCAATTTCAGGGCACACATGGCCAAAGCATCCTGTTTGTCTCTCACATCGAAATTCTGTTCAAAATCTTTAATCATATTTTCAATCTGCTTCCCGACTTTACGCAGTGTTTCTTCTTCTGCTGCCGGCACGTTCAGCGGATACACTCTTCCTGCAATATTAATGGTTATTCTTCTTACTTCCATTATAATCCACTGTTTTGAAGCTGTGCAATACAGAAATCTATTTCTTTTACCAACCTGTTGATGTGGTTTTTCATCAATCGGTTATGTTCAGGATTTCCTGATATTGCTGAATAAAGTTTTATATTTTTTTGTTCTTCTGCTAATACCTGATTTTTCTTTCTCTCCTCATCATACCTCTTTTTCAGGTCTTCATGCTCAATATTTAATTCCGAGAACTTTTCAGTAAGATTTTTATAATTCTTTTGTAATAGCAAAATCTTTTTCTCTAATTCTGAAAAATTGTTTTCTAAATCTTGAAGCATTTCAGGTTTTGTATATTCTAACTAGTAGCAAAAATAACAAAATATTAACACTAACAAAAATAAAAGTCTCTATATTTTGATTTCAAACGGAAAAGGAGACACAAATGTGTCTCCTTTTTATGTTTTCAGTTGTTTTTTCTTATTCAAATTTCAGCACGAAGAATACAGCTCTTGTCTGTAGGGTTGACATTGCTGAAGTCCAGTACGGAGGTGTAGTCGCATTATCTGCCACAATCTCGTTATTCATGATGAACGTTCCTCTGATGGCAGGAGTCAGCTTAAATTTATTAAAGTAAAACTGAATTCCCATTTCTGCAGACCATGCAAAGTTGTGCGTGGTAGATCTGAAGACCTGCTGAAGGTTATCATCAGTAGAGTCTGAATTCGACTGAAGGTTAACAATATAGTTCACCCCTGCTGCTACGTACGGTCTTGAGTTATACCATCTCTGTCCGTGGAATTCCAGCAATACGGGAACATCAACCAATGTGGTTTTGATTTCTCTCACTCTGTCTTTTTCCGTTAAAGGGATCGGGATGAAAGGATCGTTTGTCAAAGTACCTGCCGCATACTGGTCATTAGACTGCGTATTGAAAGTTAATTGTCTCTGACCAAATTGTAACCCCGGTTCTAATCTTACATCCAGATAATCGTTCAGTCTCCATTTTGCGATTAATCCGGCACCGAAACTGTAGCTTTCTTTAGATGTAACAAGATTTTGATTATTACTTGAGCCATATCTTGGATTCAGAACGATACGGTAGTCTAGTCTGTTACCATTCAGATAAAAACCCCAGCTGAATTTCTGCTCATCAAAGTCTTCCAACTTATCCATTCTGTTACGGGTTCTGAATTGCGCGTTTGCTAACAACGCAACATTTACTGAGGCTAAAACCAGTGCTTTTAATAAAAATTTATTCATAGGTTACTTTGTTGCTTTATAAATTGTGGCTATACCTAAACTTAGTTTTTTATATTCAACTTTTTTAAATCCTGTATCTAAAAGAATTTGTCTCATCTTTTCCCCGAAAGGAAAAGCATTTACAGAATCCGGAAGGTATGTGTATGCCCTATTATCCTTGGAAACCAGTCTGCCGATAGCAGGTAATATATTTTTGAAATAAAACATATAGAATGGCGCCATGAAACCCTCAACCTTTGAAAACTCCAGTATATAAACACTCTTGTTATCTTTAACAACTCTTCTTAACTCTGCCAAACCTTTGGTAAGGTTTTCAAAATTCCTCACTCCAAATGCAACGGAAACGGCATCAAATCTATTGTCCTCGAAAGGTAAATTTTCTGCATCCCCTTTTTGCATGGAAATTTTGCCGTCTAATTTAAGTTTTTTTATTTTAATAACGCCAACATTTAACATTTGTTGCGATAAATCCAATCCGATCACTTTTGAGCCTGTACCTTTTTCAACGGCAATGGCAAGATCTCCGGTTCCGGTAGCTACATCCAGCACTTCCTGCGGGCTGTCTTTTTTCATCCAGTTCACCAAAGTATTTCTCCATAAAACATCAATTTTCATGGACAGCACATGATTGAGCATATCATACTTCGGTGCAATGTTGTCAAACATATCCTCTACCTGGCTCTTCTTGGTTGCTTCAGAGTTGTAGGGTGTAATTTTGGTAATATCTTTTGTCAAAACTTAAAACTTGTAATATTCGTTATAGTAATTAAGGTAATCCTGCTTCCTGAAGATCTTTGATCTCGACTCTACCTTCTGGACGTTTTTGATCACTTTATCATAATCTTCATCTACATTGTAATAAAAATCATCGGTAAACAGTTTGTTGAAGTGTTTTGCTCCCCCAAAATATGCTTTCCCGTCGATTACAGTCTTATCAAGTGCCAAAAGTAGTGAATCTTTTTTAAGATTGTAGCCGTAATATTGTTCGTGGATATAATAATCCTGATGCGCAATATTAATCAGCCCTCTTATTTTGTTAACTTCAAAAGCCGAATCGAACAGCATTTTTTTATTCTGGTCAAAAACTTTAATGGAATTTTTGCCGGTATTCAGATCTACATGAACAGTCTGGCCTCCTGCAATAGTACCTTCGGAACCGTTGTTTATTTTATAATAAAAAGTATTGGGTGTGGGATTATCCACCACGTAATAATTCTTTTTGGCCAGAAAGAGAAAGTAAATCCCAAAGGCAAAGATAAATGCCGCAATTGCAATAAGTAAGCCTTTTAAGGATGCATTATTTTTCATAGGATTGTAAAGTACAATTTTTGCAAATTTAATAATATTTTTAATTCTCTGTTATTAATATTAATTATTAACTTTGCATCTTTAAAAAATCATTTAAACGAATGCCGAATACGATCATAATTGGTTCTGGATCTTACCTTCCCAGCAGAATTATCGGGAGAGACTATTTCTTAGGTTCAGAGTTTTATACAGAAGACGGGGTAAAGATTGACAAGCCTGCTGAAGAAACGATTGCAAAGTTTGTAGAAATTACTGAGATAGAAAACAGAAGATTCATAGAAGAAGATCTTTCCAATTCTAAAATCGGCTACGAAGCTGCCAAAATAGCGATTGCAGATGCACAAATAGATCAGGAAGAGCTTGATTATATCATTTATGCAAGTAATTTCGGTGAAGTTACTGTGCACGGGTATGCGGATTTCATGCCTACTATGGCTGCAAGAGTGAAGAATAAACTCGGAATTAAAAACAGAAAGTGCGTAACGTATGATATGCTTTTCGGTTGTCCGGGCTGGGTAGAGGCTATGATTCTGGCGGATAATCTGATTAAAGCTAAAGTTGCCAAAACCGTTCTTGTAATCGGCGCAGAAACACTGAGCAGAGTAACGGATCCTCATGACCGGAACAGGATGATTTTTGCAGATGGTGCAGGTGCTGTAGTGGTAAAAGCCACTGATGAAGAAAACGTAGGCATTATCGCCCACAACACCATTTGTGATAACGGCCCCGAACTGGATTATTTAGCAAATGGGCCATCCATCAATAAAGAATCTGACCAGACACGCATTTTCGTGAGAATGCAGGGAAGAAAAATATATGAGTATGCGTTGAAAAACGTTCCTGCTGCGATAAAAGAAACTATTGAAGATGCAGGTCTTTCTATTGAGGATATCAATAAGATTTTGATCCACCAGGCTAACGCCAAGATGGATTATGCCATGATCGAAAGACTTCACAAATTGTACAATGTGAAAGATTACGATCACTCCATATCGCCAATGACGATTCAGGAATTCGGAAATTCTTCAGTAGCGACCATCCCTACCATGTTTGATTTAATAATTAAAGGAAAAATGGAAGGTCAATCGTTTAAAGAAAAAGGTAACATTGTAATGACTTCGGTAGGTGCCGGAATGAACATCAATGCTATTGTGTACAGATTTCCTTAATATTATTTAATTTAAAATACAAAAAGCACAGGGAAATTATTCTTTGTGCTTTTTTTAAACAGATTATGCAAAGAAACTTTTTTATTATTGCAGCCGTCTTCCTTTTGCTGGAAGCATATATTTACCAGGCTATCAGAACCCTTACGGATAACTCCTGGATCAGGATCGGTTATTGGGTTATCACCCTTGCGGTATACGGTTTTTTCGCATACGAAATCTCCAACTTCAGCAAAGCCGACAGAAGCATGATGAGAGCGCAGATCATGATATCCATATTCCTGATCTTTATTCTTCCTAAAATCTTTGTTGTTTTGTTTCTCCTTATTGATGATATCATCAGAACCGGAGGATACCTGATCGGATTAGCGGGATCTTCAGAAAATTTCTTTCCGGAAAGAAGAAAATTCCTGAGCATCGTAGGATTAGGACTCGGAGGTGTGCTTTCGGCGCTTTTCATTGATGGAATTACCTTTGGAAAGTATCGTCATAAGGTGAGAAGAGTAAGAATCAATTTTGCCAATCTGCCAAAAAGCTTCAAAGGATATAAAATTGTACAGATCTCGGATGTGCACAGCGGAAGTTTTTCGGATCCTTCCAAACTGGAACATGCCATCAACCTTATCAACGAGCAAAACCCAGACCTTGTGTTATTTACAGGAGATATGGTGAATAATGTGGCGGAAGAATTTAAGCCATTTATCCCGTTGTTTTCAAAAATAAAAGCGAAAGATGGCAAATTCGCCGTTTTAGGCAATCATGATTACGGCGATTATATTAGCTGGAAATCTTTGGATGAGAAAAAACAAAACCTCGATACTTTAATTGATTATGAAAGGCAAGCCGGTTTTGATATGCTTAGAAATGAACACCGTATTATTGAGAAAAACGGCGAGCAACTATACATTCTTGGCGTTGAAAACTGGGGATTGAAACCCTTTCCGCAATTCGGGAGAATTGATGACGCGTTAAAAGGAGTGCCGGAATCCGCTACAAAAATCCTGATGAGTCACGACCCTACCCATTTCGATTATGTTGTAAAAAAACACCCCGGAAACATCCATCTGACACTTTCCGGGCATACACACGGGATGCAGTTCGGACTTGATCTTAAAAATATTAAATGGTCTCCGGTTCAGTATAAATATCCGAAATGGGCAGATTTGTATGAAAGTGAAGGCAAAATGCTGTATGTAAACAGAGGTTTTGGAGTACTGGCTTACCCCGGAAGAGTGGGCGTATTACCGGAGATTACGCTTTTTGAACTTGCTTAATTTCAATTTTTTTCGAAAAATTTATTAATGAAGGATACAGGAGAAAGACATATCATCAATCAGCAATTCAGCAATAAATCTGAATTATATCTTCATCTAATGCACATTGCCACCTATGAATATGCCAAAAAACTGGTAAAAGGCAAAAAAGTACTGGATTACGGATGTGGTTCGGGATATGGTTCACATATGCTTTCTGAGTCTGCCGCAAGTGTAACAGGTGTTGATATCAGCCAGGAAGCGGTTGATTTTGCAAACAACGAATACAAGGCTCCAAATCTGGATTTTAAAACGATTGCGGAATTAGGCAATGAAAAATTTGATGTCATTACTTCTTTCCAGGTTATTGAACATGTGCCCGACGATAAAAAATACGCATCTGCAATTGGACAGCTTTTAAATCCGGGCGGAATTGTACTGATATCAACTCCAGATAAAAAACACAGGCTTTTTAACTATATCCAGCAGCCCTGGAATATTTTTCACCTGAAAGAATATACACCTGAAAGTCTGAAAAGACTTCTTAAAAAGTATTTTACAGAGGTTGAAATTTTAAAAATAGGTTCAGATTCAGATTTAATTCTGGAAGAAATCAGAAGAACGAGAAAGCAGAGAATAGCCGTACTCCCTTCTACTTTGGCTATTTATCCTTATCCGCTGAGAGTTTTTCTTTTAAATGTTCAGAAAAAAATGTTTGAGTTTTTACGAAAAATGAAAGGTAGGAGATCAACTGAAAACCATTCGGAAAACACCAACTCTTCTGACTTTTCACAACAGTATTCCTATGAAGATATTGTATTTGAAAAAGAAATACGGTATTCCACAGATCTTCTGGCAATTTGTAAAAACGAAGAATAGAACTTAAAAAATATAATCTTTCATACGGGAAGTAGCCATTTCTTTCTCGTTGATCCAAGTAAGGAGGGCATCTAATTTGTCCTCCATTTTTTTGCCGGAATTCAGCCTTCTGTAAAAAGGAACATCAAAATGATACTTTTTGAAATCGGTAAACTGCCAGGAATTTAAATATATCAGGACAAACTCATCATTCTTCAATGTTTCAAAAACCATATTCTGGTAATATTTCATCGGCAGAACCTGGAATACAAAATCATTATAAGGCAGTTGACTGTAAGGGGAAATACTTTCAGGAACAATGCTCAATCCGTCTTCTTCTATAATTGTCGTATCTCTTCTGAGCCGTTTAAAAGGAAAAAGAATACCGGCATTATCAATATTGGAAATATAACTGAATTCCATTAATTTCAGACTTTGATAAGAGATTTTATTATCCTTCTGCCGGAATCCTTTTATGTGTTTTTCTAAAAAATCCTGGGTTATCTTTTTGGTATTTTCTATTTCTTCAGGATTAGAATCTTTATTGTAAAAAGCAATTTCATGCCCCTGGAATGAAATTGCTTTTAGTAAGTTCTGTAATTTTTCTGCTAAAGAAACTTCAACAAAAAAGCTTGCTTTTATATCATGAATATCTAAAATTCTTAAAATAGCTTTTGTATTATTTTCTGAAATTTTCAGTCTTTCAACATCGGAAACTTCAGCACCATTTTTGCATTTAGCTTCAATGTTCACGATGTTAAAAGTCAATAATATCATATTAAGTAATTTTTAGATAAAATTTTTAAATGTTTAAAAATCAGATGTTAAATTACATCTTAATTAAAGTAAAACTTTACTTATTAATTTTTATTAAGTTTCACTTTCAGATTCTTAATCATGTCTTTCGTCATTTCAGAAATTCCGTATTCAAACGATAATCCCCAATCCTTTTTTGCCACAGAATCATCAATCGAGGCTGGCCAGGAATCTGCAATCTGCTGTCTGAAATCCGGCTTATAATCAATTTCAAATTCCGGTATTTCTTTCCTGATTTCTTCAGCAAGTTCTTTCGGGGTGAAAGACATTCCTCCGAGATTGTAAGAAGATCGTACGCTAAGATTTTCTTTCGGAGCTTCCATAAGCTTAAGCGTTGCATTGATGGCATCATCCATATAAAGCATCGGCATCCCTGTATTTTCAGAAATGAAACTTGTATATTTTCCTTCTTCTATAGCTTCATAAAAAATCTCAACAGCATAATCTGTTGTTCCTCCACCTGCCGGAGTCTTCCAGGAAATTAATCCGGGATAGCGAATACTTCTTACATCTACCCCATGTTTGTCGAAATAATACTCGCACCATTTTTCTCCTGCCATTTTAGATATTCCATACACGGTAGTAGGATTTAATACTACATCCTGCCCTACATTTTCTTTTGGAATTCCTTTTCCGAAAACAGCAATTGAACTAGGCCAGAAAATTTTCTGAATAAGTCCTTCTTTTGCCATTTCACAGAAGTGAAGAAGAGGTTCAAGATTCAGCTTCCATGCGAAAATCGGCTGCTTTTCTGAAGTACCGGATAATAAAGACGCCAGATGATACACCGTTGTGATTTCATAATCTTTAATGATCTGTCTTACCAACTGTGTATTTGTAACGTCCATTCTTTCATAATATCCTGCAGAAGTAATGCCCTTCTGCCATCTGTCGAGCCCGGAAGCAACAACGTTTTCCGCTCCATGAATTTCAACAAGTCTGTTTGTAAGCTCGGTACCGATTTGCCCTAAGGCACCTGTAATAAGTATTCTTTCCGTGTGGGATTCCATTTTTATTTTTATTAGTTGATACAAGCAAAAGTAAATATTTTAAAGCCTATCTTAAAACAAAATCGTAAATTGGATTACAAAATTTGTAAATGAAAAAGATTATTGTTTTACTGATTCTATTTACTTCCACAGTATCAGCACAATATACTGATATCAACATTGTAAAAGAGGTAAAGGTAAAAAATAAAGGTATTGTTGTTTCGGCACATCCGCTTGCAAGCGAGGCAGGTGCTAAAATATTGAGAATGGGAGGTAATGCTTACGATGCAGTTGTTGCCACACAGTATGCGCTTGCCGTCGTTTATCCGCAGGCCGGCAATATCGGCGGCGGCGGCTTTTTGGTAGGGGTAAAGAATAATGGTGAAAAATTCACACTCGATTATCGTGAGACAGCACCTTCAAAGGCTACTCACGATATGTATCTTGATAAAAAAGGAAAGGCCGATACTGATCTTTCACAAAACGGAAGACTTGCTGTGGGAGTTCCAGGAAGTGTGGCCGGTTTTTTTGCAACGCTGAAGTATTGCAAGTTGCCGATGGAGCAGCTGATTCAACCAGCGATAGATTTGGCTGAAAAAGGATTCGCTATTACACGGCAGGAAGCAGACCTTTTAAACAACAATAAAACAAACTTCGAGCGACACAATAAAACAAATATTGTTTTTGTGAAAAATACTCCATGGAAAACAGGCGACCTTCTCATCCAAAAAGAACTGGCAGAAACTTTAAAACGGATTCAAAAATCAGGACAAAAAGGATTTTATGAGGGTAAAACCGCAGAACTTCTTGTTGCCGAAATGAAAAAGGGAACCGGAATTATCACCCCGGAAGACCTGAAAAACTATAAAGTTGCTGAAAGGAAAGCTTTGGACTTCGATTATAAAGGAAATCAGATTGTTTCGATGCCGTTACCTTCAAGCGGTGGTATCCTTCTGGCACAAATGCTTAAAATGGCAGCTTACGAAAATCTTGAAAAATATCAGCAGAATTCTGTAAAGGCCGTTCAGGTTATGGTGGAAGCTGAAAGAAGAGCGTATGCTGACCGGGCTGAATATATGGGAGATCCCGGGTTTATTCAGGATAAAACTTCATACCTTATTTCCGATGAATATTTAAAAAACAGATGGAAAAGTTTCAGTTTTAACAAAGCCACTCCCAGCGCAGAAGTCGGTAAAATCATAAAACAACCTAAAGAATCTACCGAAACTACCCATATTTCGGTTATTGATAAGGATGGAAATGCCGCTGCCGTTACCACAACGCTGAATGGCCTATACGGAAGTAAAGTTGTTGTTTCGGGAGCCGGATTTTTCTTAAACAATGAAATGGATGATTTCTCCATCAAACCAGGAGTTCCAAATATGTTTGGGGCCGTGGGCGGAGAGGCTAATTCTATTCAGCCCAATAAAAGAATGCTTTCTTCAATGACTCCGACTATTGTCCTGAAAAACGGGAAACCTTATATGGTTGTAGGAACACCGGGAGGAACGACGATTCCTACCTCTGTTTATCAGTCGATTGTAAATGTGGTGGATTTTAAACTGAATGCCAACATGTCTGTGAATGCCCCGAAATTCCATCATCAATGGCTTCCGGAAACAGTTGCCTTTGAAAAGAATTTTCCTGAAACTACTATAACGGATATGGAAAAGCTGGGCTATAAAGCTGAAAAATGGGGGCAAATCGGGAGAACAGAGATGATCCTGATTGACGAGGAGGGAAACATTCATGCTGTTGCAGATGGAAGAGGTGATGATTCGGTAGCGGTAGAATAATAAAAGACTTTGATTCTTTCTTCTATAACAATTAGATAATTTAGTTTCGGCGGAGCTTTCAGCTCCGCCGAAACTTTTACTGACATTTGTCATAGTAAACAATAATTTTTTCATAATTTTCGCATTCAAAACAATTTCATTGAAAGCAAAAAAACTTTATCAGCAGCTTTATTTTCAGGTGGTGATCGCCATTATTGCCGGAATTCTTTTAGGAAAATTTTATCCTGAACTCGGGGAAAAGATGAAACCTCTGGGTGACGGATTCATCAAACTGGTAAAAATGATTATCGCTCCGGTAATTTTTATTACCCTTACTTTGGGAATTGCACACATGACAGATCTGAAGAAAGTAGGAAGAATTGCCATTAAAGCCATGATTTACTTTTTAACCTTTTCGACACTGGCTTTGATTATCGGACTTGTAGTTGGAAACATTTTGCAACCCGGACACGGACTGAATATAGATCCTGCTACCCTTTCGGGAGACGTGTCACAGTATCAGCAGAAAGCGCACGAAACTACCCTCACCGGGTTTATTATGAATATTATTCCGGAAACGCTCTTCAGTCCGCTGGTGGGAGAAAATATCCTTCAGGTTCTTCTTGTTGCTATCCTGATGGGAGTTGCCCTTGTTTTAACAAAAGAAAAAAGCAGGAAAGTCACCGAATTTCTGCAGGATCTTTCTACACCGGTTTTCAAAATTGTGCATATGCTGATGAAGCTTGCACCTATCGGAGCTTTTGGGGCAATGGCCTTTACGATCGGCAAGTATGGACTTCACTCTGTTTTAAATTTAATATTCCTGGTTGGAACCTTTTACATTACTTCTGCCTTATTTGTGGTTTTGGTTTTAGGAGCGGTAGCGTGGTACAACGGATTCAATATCTTTAAACTAATGTATTATCTTAAAGAAGAACTGCTTTTGGTTTTAGGAACCAGTTCGTCCGAGTCTGCGCTTCCGGGAATCATGGAAAAACTGGAAAAAGCAGGATGTTCGAGAGCGATTGTGGGTTTAGTTGTTCCGACAGGATATTCTTTCAACCTGGACGGTACCAATATTTACATGACACTGGCTTCACTGTTTATCGCGCAGGCTTTGAATATTCATCTCCCGATCGAAAAACAGATCATGCTGCTGTTAGTGGCCATGCTAAGTTCAAAAGGTGCTGCGGGAGTTACCGGGGCCGGTTTTGTAACATTAGCCGCTACGCTTGCTGTGGTTCCTGAAATTCCTATTGCAGGAATGACACTGATTTTGGGAATTGATAAATTTATGAGCGAATGCCGAGCTTTAACGAATGTGATCGGAAATTCCGTAGCAACGGTAGTGGTTGCCAACTGGGAAAAGCAGTTGGATAAAAATCAGCTGCAATATGCCCTGGATCATCCCGGTAACGTAGAGGAAAAGCTGGAAGTTTAATCTGATAAAAATGTACATTACTCAATCTTTATTCGCTATATTTTTATTAGCATCGGTTTTTGGAAAATCGCAAATTAATGATAATAAAATTCGGCTGTTAACTCTACAGAAAGGATTAACTGGAAAAAAATTAATTTTCGGAAAATGGACAGAAAAAGGAGACACGGAAACACATTTGACGTATTTGGGAACCGTTAAAACAAACCAGGGAAAAACTTATAAAATTATGAATTCAAGTTGGATTTGGGGTCTATCCCGCAGGGCAACAAATAGAATACTTATATTTAACGGGAAGAATCAATATTTAGGAAATTACCCTGTTGCTGTAGATACAGATTTACCCACGAAACTAATGAATAAAATTTTAATTTTCCAAAATACAAATTCACAATGTAATAAAAATATTGCATCGAAAATCAATCTTAAAAATGGTTTACCGAAAGAGTTTTTCAGAGAGTGCACCGATGGATATGGAGAGATTTACAGCTTTAACAGATTTTAATGAATAATTTAAATCAAAATATTCAAACTTGAAGGCTGAACTTTTACGTGAATGGGTGATTTTATTTTATTGAATTCACCATCAATATGCCAGTTTTTGGTATTAACCTTAAACTCTATTTCTGAAACAGGGAGGTAAGTGATGTAATTATCGTCTTTTAGCTTTTTGGTGAACATTCTAAATGCAAAAAGCGGAGAATAGGTAATCGGGAACTTTTTTACCAGTACCATATCGACCAGTCCGTCACTTTTACTTGCATGTGGTGCGATGTAAGCATTATTCCCGAACTGACGGGTATTGGCAATATTAACCATCAGGTATTTGCCGTTATATTCCCTGTATTTTTCATCCAAAAATTTTACCTTTTTTGGTTTGTAGCTGAAAAATGTTTTAAGGGAAACTTTAATATAATTTTTAAAACCGCGGGTGGTTTTTTCAAATTCTTTCACCACTTTGCCGTCGAAACCTGTTCCCGAAACATTAATGGACAGCCTACCATTGATGGTAAAAGTATCAATCTTTCTGGATTTTTTTGCCCGCAGCTTTTCGAGAAGCTCATCCAGGTTTTTGCTGAAATTGTTTTCGTTGGAAAATCCATTGCCGGAGCCCGCCGGAAAAATAGCCAGGATTTTTTCTGTATTAATGAGATTACGGGCTACTGTTGAAATCGTTCCGTCTCCGCCGATGGCCACGAAAACATCAACTTCGGCATAATGTGCCTGAATAAAATCATCGGTTCCCAAAATAGATTCTGAAATATAATACAAGGGATCTTTCACCTTGGTATGCAGTTCATTGAGAAACGGCTGATAGTTTCTCTTGGCCGAAAAAGGATTGATGATGAAGGCTACTTTTTCCATTGATGCAAAATTAAAAAATGCTTTCAGATTAGAAAGCATTAAATTCAGTTAATTTTCATTCTTCGGGCAAAATCAGGTTTTATATATTCCTTCATATCTTCCCATGAGATCGTGAGAATAATATCTCCGATATCATAATCATGGCTGATCTCATTCATATTATAATGAAAATAAAGGTTGGAATCATCAAAGTAAAAATTTCGGGTAACGGGAAAAGTAATCGCAGAAAGAATCTTATACGCTTCCCCGTCGTAGGTTTTGATTTGCTGCATCATAGTAGTTTTTTCGAAGCTGAGTTTTAAAATTTTACTGATGGTTTCTTCCGACAGTACTAAAACATCAGATAATTCAAGTTTTTTCTGGTTTTTAAAATCAAAAACTTTCTCCACATAATGATACTGTACTCTATGTTCAGCTTCAAATTGACTGGTATAATACTGAATGGAAACATAATTATTCCTGTTCATCCGCACATTCATCTGAGAAATATAAGACCATTGCTGCTGCTGTTTTACATGTGAAAGTCCGCGTGAATTTTTCATCCTGTCATAAACAGACTGTTTTTCTTTTTTAAGATAAGCCTGAAGCCCCTTTCTGGAGAAATCGGATATTTCTTTACCAGAATAAATTTCTGCAAGAAAATTTTTATTGTCAAGATTGGGAAACCATAAAAGCTTAGAAGAATAACGCAGTACTACAGAATCAGAAATTTTAACGGTATCCTCTTCTATTACAGAATCTATACTGATCCTGCCAAAGCCGTTCTTGTCAGTATTCTTCTTTTCATTCCCAAACTCTTTGCAGGCAAAGATGCTCGTAAGCAAAATGAAGGCATATAGGAAATACGTTTTTTTCATCATTGTGTTTATTAATTTGTAACAGCCTTAATAGCTAATGCCCATTCTTTTTTCAAATTCGGGATTAATGGTACCTTTCAGTTCTTCCCATGAAACAGGAATGGTAATATCCCCTGCTGCAAATGCGGCAATCTCGTAAGGGCTGTAATGGAAATACAGATTTTTTTCGTCGAAATAAAAATTATCTGTTGCAGGAACTACATCTACCAAAAGCATCTCCGAATTGTTGACGGCTCCGGCGTTGTCTGTAGTTCCGCTGTTTATTTTGTTAATATTTTTCAGCAGCATTGCTTCAATTTTAGTCTTAGGCATTGTAGTAATATCTTTCAACTGAAGCTTTTTATTATTTTTGAGATCAAAAACTCTTTCTGAAAATCCGTAATTATCGTGAGCTCCTCCTTCATAAGAACCCCAGATATATTGAATATGGATATAGTCTTTGATTCTTGATTTAAGCTTCATTCCTGCATCCGAGTACCATTCCTGTGAAAAGTTCATATCGGAAATCCACTCTTTAGAATCCTTTTCTATGGTATTGAAGTACTCATTTTTATTTTTTTCGAGCACTGTTTGGAGTCCGCTTTTTGAAAAGTCGGTAATGTTTTTTTTGTCAAAATATATACTGTCAAGAAGCGTCTTGTTTTTTATATCTGGGAATACCAGCATGGTAGATGAATATTTAACTTTAAGGGAATCACTAAGCTGTAATGAATCATTCACTTTTACAGAATCTACCGTAAATGAGTTCGCCTGAACAGTATCATTTGTAACAGTGTCGGTACTGCTGTTTTCGGTTTTTTTGCAGGAAACCATCATGAGTGTCGATAAAGCCAGAGCAGCCACAATATTTTTCATAATTCTGATTTTCTATACAAATGCAAAAACCATTCAAAAAATGAATGGTTTCTAAACTTATTTAAAAATTATATGTTTTTATTTTTTCACAAGGCTGATTACCTGGTTTTCCTGTTTGGATGCAACTCCCCAAATCTGCTTGAATGCAGGATAGTATTCTTTGGGATAGTTCGGGCTAAGAACTTTTGTGGTGGAAATCACTTCCAAAGTATTGCCTTTTTGCTCTGCGATATAGCTATACTCAATTTCTTTATCTTCGGTAACAATTTTTTTATTTTTCGGCATTTCTTCAATCGCATATCCTTCCGGAATCTGAAGAACGATTTTTTTCACTCTTGTAAAAGGTGTGATAAAATCAATCATGTATTTTCTTTCTTCCGTCTGATCAAATTCATTGGAGTTTTTATTCAGGAAAAGCATCGGATTGATGATGATCTTTTTGCCGACTTTATCAATAAGGTTTTCGGACGAAAACTTCATCGTGCTTTCAAAGTCACCGTTTTCAATAACTTTTGAATCGATATCTGTAAAGTCTATTGAGAAATTCTCTTTGTATTGTTTTTTATATTTATCAGCATTATCGTCATAGCTTTCTTTGGCAAACATGGCATAGGTCCCGGTATCCCTGTCAGAATAGTTTCCGGAAATACTTCCGTCATCATTGATTTTTGCGGTAGCCGTAAGATAGGTAAAGCTTGTTTTTGCATTGCTCATCGTAAGCTGCTGCACCTTTTCTTTAGAGAGAAGAATCCCAAACTGGTTCCAGTCTCTCGGAGGAAGCTGGTCTATAGAAGACTGCTTTACCGTAGCATCATACAAATGGTACCCGTCCTTGGTCTGGATTGCAGCAATCACAAAATTCATATTGGAAACATTGGGAGAAGCAAGATTGATCAATCCGTTACTAATGGTAGAAATAGCCAGAGGATCTGCCTTTATACCTGCCTCCCGCAGCAACATTACGAGGAAAAGATTAATTTCTGCAGCATTTCCGATTTTGGTTTCAAGCATTTTTTTGATTCCTTCATCGGTGTAAAGACCGGCATCTCTATTCCATGTAAAGGTATTTTTAACGTAATTGAAAATAGCATCGGCCTTATCAAGTTCATTGGAAATTCCTGCAATATTTGCAGGCATATTTTCTTTGGCAAGCCTTGTTTTCTTCAGTTCCCCACCAAAATCTTCTCTTTCATACATACGATCCTTAATCTGCTCCCACGATGATGAGTACAGCTTCAGTTCCCTGAAATTTGTAGAGTGTAGTTCTGCACCGATTTTCGTTCTGTAATTTCTGTCATTGTTTACGAACTTTTCCGTTTTGAAAGCTTTTATATTTTCATAGCCAAATCTGTAGGTTCTGTAGTTCGTCCCATACAGCAGTCTTTCATCAACTTCTTTATATTTTGGAAGCAGAGAACCCGTGTAATTAAGGTTATACGCTACACTTGAAGGGCTGTCAAGAACATATTCCGTGTAAAGAGAAGGCGTGTCGGTTTCAATCAGTATTTCAGGAACACTAAACCCGAAAGGGGAAATTACTTCATATTGGTATTCGATAACAGAGCCGTTCTTTACATTAGGAAATGCAAATTTATTAATGGAAATATACTTACTCTCTTTACTTTTATATTTGGAGCTTTTGTCAACTTTTGTGGCGACAGCTGTACCATTTTCAAGGTTGTAGGTGTATGCCTTTATTTTGCTGAGCGATTCCAGATCGCCCCCATTCTGGTAAAGAGGAATTTCAAGATTCAGCCAGTCTTCCGCCTTATCTTTATCATAAATTTTCACCCTGTAGAAAGTGCTTTTAATAAGATTTCCGGTAGCATAATCCATACTGAAGTGCAGTGACTTATAAAGAATTTCCGCAGGTGCATTTTCATCCAACGTCGACTTTTGTTTTGACAAATCTGCATCGTTAAATTTTGGCGGATCGAGAAATTTGTGTTTTTGAGCCTCCACAAAAATAAACTGCATTGAGCAAAAGGCGATGAATACTATTTTCTTCATGTTAAATCTTAGATATTAAAACTTTTGAGTTGTCGATATTAATAGTTTTTTTCCTGAAATTGATATAATCGTTATATTTTTCTTTTGGGTAAATACCTTTATTGATTCTGATGGATCTGTTGACCTTCAGGGATTCCCCATTCTTTACAAAACTTAGTTTGTAGGTTCCGAATTCTGAATTCAACACCACATTTTCGGGAACTTCTTCTACCTTATAATTCTGTGGAATCATAAAGCTTACTTCATACTCATCTTCAAATGACTGTCTCAGTTCGAAAGGCAATTCCCTGTTATCCTCGGTTTTATAAACGTTGTTAGAATAAATAGGAACAGCCCTGAAAATGATGCTGTTTCCCGCATTTTTAGAATAATTATTTGCTTTAAAATCCAGATCGTACTTAGCGACTGCATTATCTTTATCATTCAGGAAGTTTTTCAGTTCAATTTTATCGAAGTGTAAAATATCCAGCATATTTTTTACCGCTTCCGTCCGTTCTTTCGGAGACATGGAAGCAAGTGCAAGATTATTATCATACTGAAGTCCTGTATAAGAAAAACTTCCCTCTCCCAGTATGCTATTGTCTTCATTGATCTTGATTTTAAGCTGCTGCTTTTCTTTGCTTTGCTCGGCAGTGTAATCTGGAGTATCCAACAATTCTATTCCATTTTTTCTGATTGACAGGACATTTCTTGCTGTCGTACTATAACTTAAATGATTAAATGCAATCTTTTGCGAGGTATTTTCCAACCATATATTCCCCTTTTCTGTAGGCACCATCAAAATAACATGATTTCCTCCCATTTTAGGAAAATCTTTATCAAAAGACACAGGTGAAGCTCCTGAATTGATCACTGAATAATAAGAAGGTATTCCTGCTTCGTCCAGCAAAGTTTTCATATAATTGGTAAGTCCTTTACAATCACCATATCCTTTTTTCTGCACTTCATCCGGAAGCATCGGCTGCCATCCCCCTATTCCCAACGCAACGAAAATATATCGTGTTTTTTCCTGCATATGCTGATAAAGTTTTTTGACTTTCTCTTCTGTTGTCCCTGTAAGATTAAGACTCATAACTTCAGCTTTAATAGCCGGACTGGATGTAGAAACCGGCTGCAGAATGCTATTGTAATACCAGCTTCCGAAATCACTCCAGCTGTTGATACTTCCCTGTTTTCCTTCAAGGTTGAATTTCGTTAAGGCAAAACTTACTTTGGGTAAAATTTTTACAGGTTGAGGCAGCAAAAACACATTGTCTATTGCAGGAACATTTTTATAAGTATAGGTTTTTTCGCCGGCATTGTCACTTTCGATTACTGAAGTGTAATTATAAGCTGACGGATAAATTTTTGTTTTAAGGTCAATGCCGGATTTATTAATGAATTTCATCTGGGCCTCTTCTAATGAAATCTTGGTAGACCTGAAAGGAGTGAAATCCGGTAAGAACACAGTGTTTTCATCACCAATCTGATAAGAAAATTCAACAGTGTACGGATATTGTGTCGGTGTATAGGATAACACCATTACTCTATTATCCGAATAAAATGTTCCCTGATCGTTATTGGCAAAGTCCCCGAAATCGGATTTTGAAAAAGATTTTATTTTTTTCCCTGCCTCATCATAGACATTAACTTTAACATCAGAGATGCTGTTTCCTTTTTCGTACGGAATATATGCCCGGGCATCCGAATCTCCGTCCTTATTAAGAACTGTTGTTACGGTATAATACTGGTATTTGATATCATCGATCTTGTTGATCTGAATGGTAGTTAAATCTTTTCTGATAACCGCATCAGCATTTTTTTTCAGGTTCTCCGGAATTGCAGAAACAGGAAAACTCTGTGTATAATATAAAGATGCTGCAGAAAGCGCTACGGTACAAAGTATTTTAATCATGGTTATTAAAATTTAGCAAAAATAGGAAAATCCGGGCAAGTGTTAAAATTAATTTTCTTGCACACAGGATTTAAATTAACATAATAAAAGACCCCATTGCTGAGGTCTTTTTTATTATGTTAAATGCTATTTTTATTATGCATCAATTTTTGCATATTTGGCATTTTTTTCAATAAACTCTCTTCTCGGAGGAACTTCATCTCCCATCAGCATGGAGAAAACACTATCCGCTTCTACAGCGTTATCAATAGTTACCTGTTTCAGGATTCTGTGTTCCGGGTTAAGTGTTGTTTCCCAAAGCTGTTCAGGATTCATCTCACCAAGACCTTTATAACGCTGTACTTCTACTCCTTTTCCATCCGGAGACATCTCAAGAGTAAATTCTTCACGTTCTTTTTCGTTATAGGCATACACTTTTTTGTTTCCTTTTTTCAATAAGTACAACGGTGGCTGAGCAATATAAATATATCCGTTCTCAATCAATTCTTTCATATACCTGAAGAAGAATGTAAGAATAAGCGTAGAAATATGGGATCCGTCGATATCGGCATCGGTCATGATTACAATCTTATGATACCTTAGCTTCGCCATATTCAATGCTTTGCTATCTTCTTCCGTACCAACAGAAACTCCAAGAGCCGTGTAAATATTTTTTATTTCTTCGTTGTCATATACCTTGTGAAGCATTGACTTTTCAACATTCAGAATTTTACCCCTTAATGGAAGAATAGCCTGGAAAAACCTATCGCGGCCCTGCTTTGCAGTTCCACCCGCAGAATCTCCCTCTACAAGGAAAATTTCAGATTCTGCTGGATCTTTTGAAGAACAGTCAGACAGTTTCCCCGGAAGTCCGGACCCTCCCATCGGAGATTTTCTCTGAACCATCTCACGGGCTTTCTTAGCAGCCTGTCTTGCTTTTGCAGCTAAAACTACTTTTTGAACGATCTGCTTGGCTTCAGTTGGATTTTCTTCAAGGAAATTACTTAACATTTCCCCTACAATTTTATCTACTGCTCCGGAAACTTCGGAGTTACCAAGCTTTGTTTTGGTCTGCCCTTCAAACTGAGGCTCCATTACTTTTACGGAAACTACGGCCGTTAATCCTTCACGGAAGTCATCCCCTGTTACCTCTACTTTTTCTTTTTGTGGAATACCCAGATCATCGGCATACTTTTTAAGGGTTCTCGTAAGAGCACGTCTGAAACCTGCCAGGTGAGTTCCCCCTTCATGGGTATTGATATTATTAACGTAAGAGTGGAGGTTTTCCGTAAATGAGGTATTGTAACGCATCGCTACTTCTACCGGGATATCATCTCTTTCGCCTTCCATGAAAATCACATTTTCCATGATAGACTCACGGTTTCCGTCGATATAGGCTACAAATTCCTTCAACCCTCCTTCAGAATGAAAGACTTCTGATCTGAAAGATCCGTCTTCCATTTTTTCTCTTTCATCCGTTAAGGTAATGGTGATACCTTTATTAAGGTAAGAAAGCTCTCTTAAACGGCTCGCTAATGTATCATAATTATAAACCAGTTCCGTAAAGATGCTGTCATCCGGCTGGAAGAACTGCTTGGTTCCTCTCTGGTCACTGTGCCCGATTTCTTCAACACCGGTCTGTGCTTTTCCTCTTGAGTAAATCTGCTGATAAACGTTTCCGTCTCTGTAAACGGTGGTTACCATTTCATTGGAAAGTGCATTCACACACGATACCCCAACTCCGTGAAGACCTCCTGAAACCTTGTAAGAATCTTTATCGAACTTACCTCCGGCCCCGATTTTTGTCATTACAACCTCAAGAGCAGATTTTTGTTCTTTTTCATGAAAGTCTACGGGAATACCTCTACCATTATCACTTACTTCAATTCCGTTTCCTTCTTTGATTGCAACGAAGATCGTATCGCAGTATCCTGCTAAAGCCTCGTCAATAGAATTATCCACTACTTCATAAACCAAATGATGTAGACCTCTTACTCCTACATCACCAATGTACATTGAAGGGCGCATACGAACGTGCTCCATCCCTTCCAATGCCTGAATACTACTAGCTGTATATTGTTTCTGACTCATATAAAATATTAAAAATCCTGCTAAATGCAAAGACCCACAAATATCGTGATTTTTTTCGAGTTATGAAAGTTAAAATGAATCAAAACAGGATAGATTTTTCCACAAAAATCTGATACAATTTACAGGTAAAAAATACAAAGTTAAAATCTTCAATTTTAATAAGAACTGTTGTAAATCATATGAAATATAGGCAATTTATCCTTACATTTATTTGCTTAAAAAGTTGATGTTTATGGACGATTTCCTTGCAGCCCGTGCCCAAATGGCAATGTCCCTCGGTTTTCATATTATTTTTTCCTGTGTAGGGATGGTTATGCCTTTCCTGATGGCATTTGCCCACTGGAAATATTTAAAAACAAATAACGAAATCTACAAAGGTCTTACCAAAGCATGGAGCAAAGGTGTTGCCATACTTTTTGCCACCGGAGCTGTTTCAGGAACAATGCTTTCTTTTGAGCTTGGGCTTCTCTGGCCACAGTTTATGAAACATGCGGGACCCATTTTCGGGATGCCGTTTTCTCTTGAAGGAACAGCCTTTTTTATAGAAGCCATTGCCATAGGATTTTTTCTTTACGGCTGGGACCGGTTTAATAAATGGTTTCACTGGTTCTGTGGCTTTCTGGTAGGTATAAGCGGTTTAGCATCCGGAATTTTAGTTGTTGCGGCCAATGCATGGATGAATTCGCCCGCCGGATTTGATTATATCAACGGACAGTATCTGAATATAGACCCCATTAAAGCAATGTTCAACGATGCCTGGTTTCCACAGGCGCTACATATGACGGTTGCCGCATTTTGTGCAACAGGATTTGCAGTCGCAGGTCTCCACGCTTACATGATCTTGCGGAAAAAGAATGTTGAATTTCACACCAAAGCCTTTAAAATTGCTGCAGGATTTGCATTGATCGGAGCATTTGGGGCGCCTCTTAGCGGTGATATTGCTGCAAAATCCGTAGCGGAAAGACAACCTATCAAATTAGCCGCTATGGAAGCGCATTTTGAAACAGAAAAAGGTGCTGCTTTTGTGATTGGCGGAATTCCGGATGAAGAAAAAGCAGAAATAAAATATGCTATAAAAATCCCTAAAGTTTTAAGCTTTCTGGTTAGCAATGACTTTAATACCGAAGTTAAAGGACTGAAAGATTTCCCCAGAGACGAATGGCCGCCTGTGGCTGTGGTACATTTTGCCTTTCAGATCATGATTTTCTTCGGAGTAATAATGATTATTATAGGAATGGTTTATCTGTTTGCGATATTCTTTAAAAAGGAATGGTTGGAGCGGAAATGGCTGCTGAAAACCTTTTTGGTTGCTACGCCTTTCGGATATATCGCTCTGGAAGCGGGCTGGACAGTGACAGAAGTGGGGCGACAGCCCTGGATCATTTACGGAATCATGAGAACCGTTGATGCCGTTACGCCGATGCCGGGGATTCAATATTCATTCTATTTCTTTACTGCTGTTTTTGTTTCGCTGTCTTTTGTCATTATTTTTCTCCTGACAAGACAGATCAAAATGGTCCCAAAACTTTACGACCCCACCGACCCTCAGTTTAACGCTAAACAAAAAAAATTATGATATACGTCGTTATAGGTTTTCTCTGGCTGTCAATCTGTCTTTACGTAATTTTGGGTGGAGCGGATTTTGGAGCAGGAATTGTAGAGCTTTTTACGAGAAAAAAAAACCGTCCGAAAACGGAAGTTATCATGTATGAATCCATCGCTCCGGTATGGGAAGCCAATCACATGTGGTTAATCATTGCAATCGTTATTCTTTTTGTCGGTTTTCCTGAAATTTATACCACCCTGTCAACATACCTCCATATTCCTTTGGTTTTAATGCTTATTGGGATCATTGCGAGGGGAACGGCGTTTACATTCAGGCATTATGATGCTGTAAAAGATGAGTGGCAGGGATTATATACCCAGATTTTTTACTTTTCAAGTTTATTAACACCTTTTTTCCTGGGATTAATTGCTGCTGCAACTATTTCCCACTCTATCAATCCTGATGCTAAGGGATTTTTAGATCTCTACATTTTCAGCTGGCTGAACTGGTTTGGGGTTGCTGTAGGACTGTTTACGGTTTCTATCTGTGCATATCTGGCTTCTATTTTTGCCTTACGGGAAACAGTTGACCGTCTGGAACTTAATTTAATGATTAAAAAATCAAAACAAACGATGATTTTTGTTGTCATTACAGGAGCACTGGTTTTTCTAACGGCTTACCTCTCCGACATTCCTCTGATCATGTGGGTATTTTCAAAACCACTGGGAATCATGGCAACAGCTTTTGCAACGGTTTGTTTATTATTGATTCTGAGAGCGATGAGTACACGCAAACTTCTTCCTGTAAGAGCGCTGGCGGGTTTCCAGGTCATTATGATCTTAGTTGCTGCAACATACCAGCATAATCCCAATATTATTCTTTTCGGAAACGGACAGCATCTGTCATTGCTGGAGCATGTTGCGGCTCCGAAAACCATTTCCGCTTTGGGTTGGGCGCTGATTTTGGGATCGATATTTATTTTACCGTTTTTGTTTTATTTAATGGCTTCATTCAGCAAATTGAGAAGATAAATCTGCATTCGTAACTTATGTCAGGCTATACAAATAAAAAAGAACTTACAGATGCAATACGAAAATCGTTTGTTTCGTATGATCAGGAATTTGATGATATAGATGAATCTGAAAAAGATCTGCTGAAAACCGGCATCGACAAAACTCCTTCACAAAATCTCTCTTATCACATCGGATGGACAGGTTTGCTTTTAAGCTGGGAATCTGATGAATTGAAAGGACTTGAAGTAAAAACGCCAACCCCTGAATACAAATGGAATAACCTTAAAGAACTTCACAATTCTTTTTATAAATCATATGGTCCATATAGTCTAAAAAAACAGCGCGAAATATTATCTGAAAAGGTAATTGAAATTTTAACGTGGATAGAAAGCCTTGATGAAAATACACTATTTCTTCCTGAACAACGAAAATGGGCTACGACACCAGCCAAGTGGCCCTTATATAAATGGATTCATATTAATACCGTAGCGCCTTTTAAAAACTTCAGGACTCAAATCCGGAAATGGAAAAAGATATAGACTACAATATTAATAGATTTCGGGCGGAAGCTTCGCTTCCGCCCGAAATCTATCATTTTTTACGCACTACAATTTCTACTCTTCTGTTTTTGATCATATCCTCTTCGGTCCGTTCTGGATAAGCAATGGGATTGAGATGTCCCATTCCGGTAACTTTTATTCGCCGAGAATCTATTCCCTGCTTTTCAATAAATTCTCTTATAGCATTAGCTCTTGTCCAGGAAAGGTTAAAAGTTTTCAAGTCGAGATCTTCGCCATCGAAATTATCATAATCACAACAGATATGTCCCTGAAGCTCCACTTCGAGAGAGGGATTATTTTTCAGTACATCAGCCAGCTGGATCAGAACTTTATTTCCTTTTGGAAACCAGACATGGCGTCCTCCGATAAAATTGACATTTGGTAAAGAATAGGTCTCTCCAACCTTCATTTCATAAACCTTTTTGCTGAAAAAGCTTTCAAACGTTTTGCCTGATTTTATTTCGCCGGTCCTAAATACCTGATCAATAAAAATATCGACTCTCCTGTTTTTACGACGCAATTCTTCGGTACTATTATCATTGATCTGCTTTTCTTTTCCCAAACCAACAACGCTTTCCAGAGCAATGGTATTTCCGATTCTTGCCTGAAGATATTTATTCACTGCATTAGCCCGACTTTCAGATAGCTTTTTATTATACTCCGAACTTCCCGAAATATCACAGTTTCCAAAAATTCTGAATTTCAGATTGCTTTTCAGGTTGGCTAAACTATCTAATTTTCTCTGGGATTCTTTTGTGAGTTGATAACTGTTATAATCGAAATAGACAGACGTAAGCATCTGTGATTGGATGCTTATACAACAAAAAACCAGCAATACGAGAGTTTTCATCTGATAGTTTTTAATGGAAACGGAGAATTATTAGAAATAGTCTGTGAATAATTTAAAAAAAGTTCCGGCGGAAGCTTCGCTTCCGCCGGAACTTAATTATATAGAATAAAATCTTAAACCAATTTCATCAAAAGATTCTCATCAATCTTTTCAACTTTCACCAGATTATTCTTTGTTAGGGTTTTAGAAGCTTTATCCCATTTTTTACCGGAAAGCTGGCTTCTTTCTTTCACTTCTGCCAAAGTAAACGGTTCTTCCTGCGAATTTAGAATCTCAAGAATCACTTTTTCGTCTTCTCCCAATTCAATTTGAGGAATCACCTTTTCGGGTTTCATCTGTGGGAAGAATAATACTTCCTGGATCGAGGCATTATTCGTTAAGAACATGATTAATCGGTCCATTCCGATTCCTAATCCTGAAGTTGGCGGCATTCCGTATTCAAGAGCTCTCAGAAAATCTTCATCAATGAACTGCCCCGCTTCATCATCCCCTTTTTCAGACAATTTTAACTGATCTTCAAAACGCTCTCTCTGATCAATCGGATCATTAAGCTCTGAATAAGCATTTGCAATTTCTTTACCGCAAACCATCAGTTCAAAACGCTCTGTTAATCCTTCTTTGCTTCTGTGTTTCTTCGTTAAAGGTGACATTTCAATTGGATAATCGGTAATAAATGTCGGCTGGATGAAGTTTCCTTCACACTTCTCTCCAAAAATTTCATCGATTATTTTTCCTTTACCCATTGTTTCGTTCACCTCAATTCCGATAGACTTGGCAAAATCAAACAATTCCTGCTCTGATTTTCCGGTAATATCAAAACCTGTGAATTTCAGGATTGCATCCGTCATAGAAATCCTTTGGTAAGGTGCTTTAAAATCCACTTCATACTCACCAAACGTAGCCTTTGTCGTACCGTTTACCTGAATAGCGCAGAATTCCAGTAATTTTTCTGTGAAATCCATCATCCAGTTATAGTCTTTATAAGCTACATAGATTTCCATCGCTGTAAACTCAGGATTGTGAGTTCTGTCCATTCCTTCGTTTCTGAAGTTTTTGGAGAATTCGTAAACCCCGTCAAAACCGCCCACGATCAATCTTTTTAGGTATAATTCGTTGGCAATTCTTAAATATAATGGAATGTCTAAAGCATTATGATGTGTAATGAAAGGTCTTGCAGCTGCTCCTCCCGGAATTGACTGTAATATCGGAGTTTCCACCTCAAAATATCCGGCATCATTAAAGAATGTCCTCATCGCATTGAACAATTTGGTTCTTTTTACGAAAACTTCCTTTACCTGAGGATTTACCGTTAAATCCACATAACGCTGTCTGTATCTTAATTCCGGATCATTGAATGCATCATGCACCACTCCGTTTTCATCAGTTTTTGCCTGCGGAAGCGGTCTTAATGATTTAGTAAGAAGGGTGAAGTTTTTTACTAGAACTGTTTTCTCACCAACCTGCGTTGTAAACAATTCCCCTTCAACCCCGATAATATCTCCGATATCTAAAAGGTGTTTGTAAACTTCATTATATAAAGTCTTATCTTCACCGGTACAAATCTCATCTCTGTTGAAATAAACCTGTATTCTGCCTGTAGAATCCTGCAGTTCAGCGAAAGAAGCCTTACCCTGAATTCTTCTTGACATTAATCTTCCTGCAATCTTAACCTGTTTATTATCAGCGAAATCCTGTTTTATAGATTCTGTAGTATCTGTAATTACATATTCATCTGCCGGGAATGCGTTGATCCCCATTTCAACAAGCTTGTTCAGCTTTTCTCTTCTGATAATTTCCTGTTCTGATAATTGCATTATTTCTGTATTTCAATAACGCGCAAAGATAAGGGTTTTTGTCCTTAAAATTCAAAATTTTGTGTCAGTTTGAAGCGAAATAAGGTAAAATATACTGCCTTAAAAACAAAAAAAGCCGTTTCCCGGAATTGAGAAACAGCTGTATTATTTTAAGAATGAAATTATTTTTTCTTTAATGTTAAAATATATTCCACCATTTTTTGAGCCTCTTCTTTTGATACCTGAGGATGAGGAGACATCGGAACACTACCCCAGACTCCACTGCCGCCTTCTATAATTTTGGAAGCAAGCAGTTCAATATCTTTTTCAGAATATTTGTCTGCAATTTCCTGGTAAGAAGGTCCTATCATTCTTTCATTAACCGCATGACATCCGGAACAGTCCAGGCTTTCGATGATCTGGTCTCCGGAGAGATTGCCTTTCGCAGCTGCTGCATCAACCGTTTTTTTCGGAGATGCTGTATCAACCGGTACATTTTCCTTTTTGGAACAGGAAAGCATAGAAAGTCCAATAATTCCTGCTAGAAAAAGTTTTTTCATTATTTCGTAAGTGTATCGGCTTTGGCATCTTTAGCAGGTACTGACATTGCAGCATTCACATCAGCCTCCGGTGTATCTCTTGTGGTTGCGCTGGAATCCTGCTGTACTGCAGTTGGTGCGTCCGGCTCAGGCAACATGGTGTTGCTGTCTTGTAAGTCATGATTTGGCTTTTTAGAACAGTTAGCCACTAATAAACCTCCGATAAATGCGATTGCTAATACTTTTTTCATTTTTCTATAAAATTATTAAGCAAAAATATAAAAAATAAAGTTTTAAACTCATGATAAATATTCATTTTTAAAGATATTTCTAAGTAAAAATTACCTATTAAGACTTTATACAGCAGGTTTAATCTAATTATTATACTAAAAGGCAGGAATTAATTTTTCCGAATTTTATTTTTTGTATTGAAAAAAATATTTACATTTGTGGCATGTTTAATATCAACAACAATAAAAATTGGTGGTGGCTTTCAAACTCTTCGTCGGGTCTGAAGTTATTGTCGTGTTGGTGATTTTTGTGCAGCGATTATAATTAAAATTATATAATAATAAAGACTTTGACGTATCCCGTTGAAGTCTTTTTTTTGTTCAATATCTAAAAGAAAACTGTAATGTTCAGTAAAAAAATAAAAATAAAAACCGTTTCCAGAAAAACCCTCGGCGATCTTCAGACTCCGATGAACATTTACCTGCAGGTGCGCGATAAATTCAGGGATACCATTCTGCTGGAAAGTTCCGATTCTAAGAATACCGACAATAATTTCTCATTCATTGCCATCAATGCCATCGCAGGAATTGAAATTAAAAATATAAATGAATTTGAAATAAAACTTCCCGGACAAGAGCCCGTAAAACAATACATAGAAAAAGATATTACCGGTATTTTTAACGAATTTTCGGGCGTGTTTGAATGTGAAAAAACACATGATCCAATTGCAGAAACCGCTCAAAGTCTTTTCGGATATACCAGTTTTGAAGCCGTACAGTTCTTTGAAAAACTTGAATTTAAGCCGCAGAGTCAGGAAGTTGAAATTCCTCTTATGCGCTACCGGCTGTACCAATATGTGATCGCCATTAACCATTATAATGATGAAATGCATCTTATCGAAAATCAAATTGAAGGAATAAAATCTGACATGTACACGCTGGAAAGTTTTATTAAAAATAAAAATCCCGCAATTTATCCTTTTGAAAAAAACGGAGAAGAAACCTCGAATATTATGGATGAAGAATATATTGACCTCGTAAAAATGGCTCAGAAACATTGTATGAGAGGCGATGTATTCCAGCTGGTTTTAAGCAGACGATTTGAGCAGAAATTCAAAGGTGACGAGTTCAATGTGTATCGCGCTTTGAGAAATATCAATCCTTCGCCATATTTATTTTTCTTTGATTACGGAAACTATAAATTATTCGGTTCCAGTCCTGAAAGCCAATTGATTATTAAAGATAACAAAGCGATTATCCATCCTATTGCGGGAACTTTCAAAAGAACCGGCGACTTTGAAACCGATTTGCAATCGGCTGAATCTTTAAAAAAAGATCCTAAGGAAAATGCAGAACATACCATGCTCGTTGACCTTGCGAGAAATGATCTCGGAAAGCTGGGAAAAAATGTGACCGTAACAAAGCTCAAGGAAATACAGTTATTTTCGCATGTCATTCATATGGTAAGTGAAGTTACAGCCGATTTACCGGAAAACACAAAACCGTTTGAAATGATGGCGGCAACCTTTCCACAGGGAACTTTAAGCGGAGCCCCAAAACATAAAGCTTTGCAACTTATCAATACCTACGAAAAAAATTCCCGTGGCTATTACGGCGGGTGCATCGGTTTTTTCGGATTAAACGGAAGCTGCAACCAGGCCATCATGATCCGTACCTTTTTAAGCAAAAACAACACGTTGTATTATCAGGCAGGAGCCGGACTGGTCGCACAATCAAATCCGGAAAGTGAACTGCAGGAAGTCAATAATAAGCTTAACGCGTTGAAAAAAGCAGTGGAAAAGGCAGAAAAGCTGGCAGAAAATAATTAATGAAAAAAATAAAATGAAATATAACCCAATAATCAACAACCAACAACCAGCAACTAAAGTTCTTGTCTTCGATAATTACGATAGCTTCACCTATAATCTGGTTCAAATGATCGAAAGAATACTTCAGATTAAGGTAGATGTGGTGAAGAACGACGAAATTACGCTGGAAGAGATTGATCAATACGATAAAATTGTACTATCACCCGGACCCGGAATTCCTGAAGAAGCCGGAATTTTACTGGAATTAATTAAAGAATATGCTCCCACAAAAAGTATTCTTGGAGTTTGTCTCGGTCAGCAGGCTATTGCAGAAGCTTTTGGAGGAAGTCTTATTAACCTTTCGGAAATTTTCCACGGTGTTGCAACATCCGCAGAAATTATAAAACAGGAGACGAAAATTTTCAAAGATCTCCAAAGCGGAATGGAAGTGGGAAGATACCACAGCTGGGTAGTGAATCCCAAAGATTTTCCTGAAGAGCTTGAAGTAACAGCAGTAGACAAAGACGGAATGATCATGGCATTGCAACACAAAACCTATGATGTTCATGGCGTACAGTTCCACCCTGAAAGCATTTTGACTCCGGAAGGAGAAGTCATTATCAGAAACTTTCTGCTGGATTAATAATTTATCTAAATCAAAATCAATGAAAGAGATTCTTGAATACCTTTTCAATCATCATACGTTGTCTAAATCGCAGGCAAAAGCCATTATGATTGAAATCGCACAAAATAAGTTCAATGCTACTGAAGTAACCGCTTTTGTAACCATTTTCCTGATGCGGAATATTACGTTGCCTGAACTTCAGGGATTTCGTGAAGCTCTTCTGCAAATGGCTGTTCCGGTAGAAATTAATACAGATGATGCGATTGACATTGTGGGAACAGGTGGCGACGGAAAAAATACCATAAACATTTCAACATTAGCGAGCTTTGTTGTCGCTGGTGCCGGACAAAAGATAATAAAACACGGAAATTACGGAGCATCAACCCTCACAGGTTCTTCAAATGTTCTGGAACAAGCAGGATATGTCTTCAAAAAAACTTCGGAAGAACTGCAAAAAGAACTGGATCAATCCAATATTTGTTTTCTTCACGCACCTTACTTTCACCCTGCCCTTCAATCTGTCGGAGCGTTGAGAAAGTCACTCGGACTAAGAACATTTTTTAATCTTCTGGGTCCGTTGGTGAATCCTGCCAAGCCTCAATTCTCCGTAATCGGTGTTTATAATCTTGAGATTGCAAGAATTTATCAATACCTGCTGCAAAAAGATGAACGTGAATTTATGATCGTTCACGGAATGGACGGCTATGATGAAATCAGCCTCACCCATGACACGAAAATCATTACCAAAGAGGGCGAGAAAGTATATTCTACATCGGATCTGGACTTCGAACCTGTAACTGCTGAAAGCATTCAGGCGGGATCATCTATTCAGGAAACAGCGGAAATATTTAAAAATATTCTGAGAGGTAAAGGCACGTCGGAACAAAACGCAGTGGTTTTGGCTAACGCGGCTATCGGCCTTTTTCATACAAAGAAATTCGGAAATTATGAGGAATGTCTAATTCTTGCTAAAGAAAGTCTTTATAGCGGAAAAGCATTGAACAGCTTCGAACTGTTATTAAAATAATACCTTATGAATATACTTAATCAAATCGTTCAGAGAAAAAGGGAGGAAATTGAGTTTTCAAAGTCGAAAATTTCTGTTCAGCTGCTTAAAGATTCAGCATTCTTTGAGAGAAAAACCTATTCTTTGAAGAAAACCATCAAAACCAAAAGCGGAATCATTGCCGAATTTAAAAGAAAGTCTCCTTCAAAAGGAATTATTAATTACAATGTTTCTCCGTTAGACGTCGCTTCAGCGTATGAAAAGTCTAGAGCAAGCGCAATTTCGGTATTAACAGATCAGGATTTTTTTGGAGGAAGTTTTGATGATATCATTCAAATACGGCAAAAGATCAGTATTCCTATTTTAAGAAAAGATTTTATGGTGGATGAATATCAGTTTTATGAAGCTAAAAATATGGGAGCTGATATCATTTTGCTTATTGCTGCCTGTCTTTCTGTTTCTCAGGTTGATGAATTTACAGATCTTGCTCATCAGCTCGGATTAGAGGTTTTGCTGGAAATTCATACCGAAGAAGAATTAAAACATTATAACAAAAATATTGACCTGGTTGGAATCAACAACCGGAATTTAAAAGATTTCCGTGTGGATCTGGAACATTCTGTCCGTTTGAAAAATTTGCTTCCAAAAGAAACCCTTTCCGTTGCCGAAAGCGGAATTTACAGCATTGAAGATTTCCTGTATTTGAAAGAAAAAGGGTTTGACGGTTTCCTTATGGGAGAATACTTTATGAAAGATGAAAATCCGGGAAATAAGTTCAGAGAATTTGTTTTGAATGTAACAATGTAACAGTTTAAAAATTTAACAATGATGGAGAGACAACAACTACTACCCGGAAATGATCTGAAATTGAAAGTTTGCGGTTTAACACAACTGGAACAAATCGAAGAGTTGACTGCAATGAAAACAGACTTTCTTGGTTTTATTTTTTATAAAAAATCACCCAGATATATTTTAAATCATTTGAATTTAAAACAAATTGGAGAAATCAAACATCGGGGAAAAGTGGGGGTTTTTGTCAATGAAAGTTTAGAAAAAATAGCGGAGACCGCAGAAAAAGCAAAATTAAATTTCATACAGCTCCACGGCGATGAAAGCAAAGATTTTACTATTGAATTAAGAAAAAAAATACATCCGGAAACCGGAATTATTAAAGTCATAAGAATGGGAAATCAAAACTCAGATGCGTTACAGCAAATTATCCTTGAAAACCAATCAGCAGATTATCTTCTTTTTGATACCGATTCTACAGCCTTTGGAGGAACCGGGAAAACTTTCGACTGGAATCTTTTGAACCCCATTGAAATCTCACTTCCCTATTTTCTAAGCGGCGGCATTTCATTAGAAAATATTGAAAAAATAAAGCTCTTAAAGCAAAAACCCTTCGCCATCGATATCAATTCACGCTTTGAAATAAAGTCAGGTGTCAAAGATTTGGAAAAAATAAAAATGTTAAACAAATTGGGATACTGGAAAAATACAAAATGAAATATGATGAAATATTTATGGGATTAGAAATTTAATAACCATTCCAAAAATTAACTTTAATAAATAAAACCAAAATATGAATTACAAAAATCCCGATCAACACGGATACTATGGCGAATTTGGAGGAGCTTTCATCCCCGAAATGCTCTATCCAAATGTAGAAGAATTACAATCCGGTTATCTTGAAATCATTGAATCTGAAAGTTTTCAACGAGAATATCAGAGCTTATTAAAAAATTACGTTGGGCGTGCAACCCCTTTGTATTTTGCCAAAAATTTAAGCGAGAAATACAATACCAAAATATACCTCAAAAGAGAAGACCTTAACCATACCGGAGCCCACAAAATCAACAATGCGATCGGCCAGGTTTTATTGGCAAAACGACTCGGGAAAAACAGGATTATTGCGGAAACCGGAGCCGGACAACATGGAGTAGCTACTGCAACAGCATGTGCTTTATTAGGTCTTGAATGTATTGTTTACATGGGAGAAATTGACATTCAACGACAGGCTCCGAACGTTGCCCGTATGAAAATGCTTGGCGCAGAAGTCATTCCCGCAACGTCAGGTTCCAAGACATTAAAAGACGCAGTGAATGAAGCCTTGCGAGACTGGATCAACAATCCTTCTACAACACATTATGTCATAGGAAGTGTGGTAGGGCCACACCCTTTTCCCGATCTCGTAGCCCGATTTCAGAGTATTATTTCAAAAGAAATCAAAGAACAGCTGTTGGAACAGACGGGGCGTGAAAATCCTGATTACGTCATTGCCTGCGTTGGCGGCGGAAGCAATGCGGCTGGAGCTTTTTACCATTTTGTTGATGAAGAAGATGTAAAATTAATCGCTGCGGAAGCCGGAGGTTTCGGAGTAGATTCGGGAAAATCTGCTGCCACTACTTTTCTGGGAACGTTAGGCATTCTTCATGGAAGCAAAAGTCTGGTAATGCAGACAGTTGACGGACAGGTGATTGAACCCCACTCCATTTCCGCCGGCCTGGATTATCCTGGAATTGGGCCTTTTCACGCTAATTTATTTAAAGAAAACCGGGCAGAATTTTTCAGCATTAATGATGAGGAAGCCTTGCAGTCCGCATTTCAGCTTACCCGGATCGAAGGCATTATTCCGGCTCTGGAAAGTGCTCATGCTTTAGCCGTTTTGGATAAAAAAAGATTCGAAAAAGATGATCTTGTCGTGATCTGCCTCAGTGGCCGCGGAGATAAAGATATGGAAACCTATCTGAAACATCTATAAAATAAATCGTATTACGTTTTTATCAACCCGTAAAAGAAGCAAATGATTAAAGAAAACATAATCAAAGATTTTACACTTTTGAAAGCTGTTGGTTTTAATTAATATTTACAAATATCTTTTGTGTCTTTTGCGGTTAAACAACAATATTAAAACAGTTTTAAAATGAAAAAACTAAACATATACTTCACCGCAGGAATTCCTCAACTGGAAGACACTACAGATATCATAAAGCTTATCCAGGCTTCCGGTGCGGATATGATCGAAATCGGGATGCCGTATTCTGACCCGGTTGCCGACGGACCTGTTATTCAGAAGGCTCACGAATTGGCACTGAAAAACGGAATGACCATTGAGAAACTATTTGCCCAGCTGAAAACAATTAAAAATGAAATAAAAATCCCTCTGATTTTAATGGGTTATATCAATCCCGTGCTAAGCTTCGGCTTCGAAAGATTTTGTAAAGAATGTTCCGAAAGCGGTGTTTCAGGACTCATTATTCCGGATCTGCCAGCCATTGAATTTGAAAGAAACTATCATTCAATTCTTAAAAAATATAACCTTAATTTTACTTTCCTGATCACTCCTGAAACATCAGATGAAAGGATCTTGTATCTCGACTCTTTAAGTTCCGGGTTTCTGTACGCCGTAAGCTCATCATCGACCACCGGAAATCAAAATGCAGATTTAAAAAATGAAGACTATTTTTCAAGACTTTCCTCTTTAGGTTTAAAAAATCCGGTAATGATCGGCTTCGGGATTAAAACAAAACAGGATTTTGAAAATGTGACCCAAAAAGCCGACGGCGGAATTATAGGAACTGCCTTTGTCGATATTCTACTCAATAATAGAGACTGGAAGAATAAGGCCATAGATTTCATCCATTCTATGAAAGCATAAAAATCACTAAATTTGTGTCATCAAAAAATAAAATGAATACACATCAGAATAAAGTTGTAGAATTCGAAGACCTGGGAACCAGAGATTACCAGTCAGCGTGGGATTATCAGGAGTCTCTGATGAAAAACATCATTGATCTTAAAATCAAAAACCGCGATCTGCCTGCAGAAGAGCATTCTACTACACCGAACCACTTCCTTTTAGTAGAACATCCGCATGTTTATACCTTAGGAAAAAGCGGACATGAAGAAAATATGCTCGCCGGAATCGACAAATTAAAGGAAATCGATGCGACTTTTGTAAAGGTAAACCGCGGCGGTGATATTACCTATCACGGATACGGACAGATTGTCGGCTACCCTATTTTAGACCTTGAAAACTTCTTTACCGATATTCATAAATATATGCGGAATCTGGAGGAAGTGATCATCAGAACCATTGCAGAATACGGACTGAAAGGCGAACGCTCCGAAGGGGAAACCGGAGTCTGGCTGGATGTAGGAAAACCTTACGCCAGGAAAATCTGCGCGATGGGCGTAAAAGCTTCAAGATGGGTTACCCTGCATGGCTTTGCTTTAAATGTGAATACTGACATGAGATATTTCGAATATATCATTCCGTGCGGGATCAAAGACAAACAGGTAACTTCTTTAAAAAGAGAGCTGGAAAGGGAACTGACATCCGAAGAAATGGAAGATATTAAAACAAAGATCAAAAAACATTTTGCGGAGGTTTTTGAAGCGGAGCTGGTGCAGCATCATGAAAACCATTAAGGTAAAAAATAAAACCAATTGGTTCCTGACTTTTGTTTTGGGATTTGGATTAATAATGATTTCTTTTATCATATTAGTTCTTCTTCCACTCATCGCGTTTCAGCAGGATTCGTTTTTAATTTCACTGTTTTCGTATTTTTTTAGTACCATTCCTTTTATAACTTTTTTTATTCTTTTCTTATATATCTGGCTGTGGAATACATTCGGAAAAACAGTTTTGAAATTCGATGATGAGAAAATTATTGTCATTAAAAGATGTAAATTATTCACACCTGCTAAACATATTACAGAAAAGACATCAAGATTGGTATTGAAAATTTTAAAATAGAAAAAACAAAGTATTTCACACGGAACAATATATTTACATCCTCTACCTTTTCGATTGTATTCCATCAGAATAATAGGATTATAAGGATTATCGACTGGCAATCTTCAAAAAAGTCAGAAGAAATACTGAAAATAATACAGTAATTGTCATTCCGGAAAACTTAATTAAATTCTCCGGAATGACATTCTGAAACTGATATTAAATTATCTGATTACCGAAACTCCCGCATCAATTCGTAATTCAGTACCGTGAATATAAGAAGCTTCCTCTGAAGCCAGAAACAGTACGGCATTCGCAATTTCGTCCGGCTCTCCCTGTCTTTTAAAAGGTATAGAGGAAATAATATGCGTCACAGCTTCCTTAATTTGATTCTGACTCAAACCCGTATTATTAAAAATATTTGTCCTGATATGCCCCGGACTGATTCCGTTTACACGGATTCCTTTTTCTGAAAGTTCCGCGGCGAAAGTTTTAATGAATGACTGAACCGCAGATTTTGCAGCAGAATACACCGAAAAGTCAGACATCCCAACTTCCGTCACAAAAGAAGTATTGAAAATAACTGAGCTTCCTTTTCTCATCAGCGGCAACATCTGCTGGACCGTAAAAAAACTTCCCTTCACCAACATATTAAATAATTCGTCAAAATGTCTTTCATTAACATTTTCTATCGATGCGAATTTCCCGTAGCCTGCATTGGCAAATACCAAATGGATACTGTCTGTCATTTTTTCCACCTGATTTTTGAGATTCATGACATCCTCCATATTTGCCGCATCCGAAACGATCCCCGAAGCATTATTTCCTAATTGCTCCAGTGCATTCTTTACTCCTTCCTCACTTCTGCCGGTAATAATTACTTTTCCGCCATTATGAATAAACTTTTGGGCAGTTGCAAATCCCATTCCTTTCGTACCTCCTGTGATCAGGGCAAATTTGTCATTAAATTTTTTCATGATATTTATATTTAATCTTTACAAAGATTAAAATACCGTGACACCAAAAAAATCCGATTCATGCGGAGTTTAAGCGAAATTCCTAATCCTTTGGTTTTTCAGTTATAAAGTAAACCACAAGATTAAATTGCACACAATTTAATTTGGCAACATTTTTGCATGTACTAATTCAAATAAAAATAATTAGCAAAATGTCATTAATAGAAGATTTAAATTGGAGACATGCCGTAAAAGCATACGATCCTTCAAAAAAAGTTTCAGAGGAAGATTTAAATAAAATTTTAGAAGCGGCAAGGCTTGCTCCCACTTCATCGGGTTTACAGCCATTCCGTGTTATTGTTGTTGAAAATCAGGAATTAAAAGAGAAAATGGTTCAGGGAGCATTAAATCCTGAAGTGATGAGAGATTCTTCCCACGTATTGGTATTCGCCGCATGGGACAGTTATTCCGATCAAAAAATCGATAAAGTATATGATTATCATACTGATGTGAGAGATCTGCCTAAAGGCCGTTTTTCAAGCTACACTGATAAACTTAAAGAAATATACGGTGCACAAACTCCTGAACAGCACTTCGCTCATACGGCAAGACAAACCTATATTGCTCTGGGACTTGCCATGGCTCAGGCTGCAGAACTTAAAATCGACAGCACCCCTGCAGAAGGGTTCAGCAATGAAGTGGTGGATGAAATTTTAGGACTGAACGCTTTGGGATTAAAAAGCGTAAGTTTGCTGTATCTGGGATACCGGGACGAAAAAAACGACTGGCTTTCCCACATGAAAAAAGTAAGAATTCCGATGGAGGAATTTATCATTAAAAAATAATCAACACCTTAATTTCAGTCATGGAACAACAGGAATCTTTAAAACTGCAAAACCAACTCTGCTTTCCGCTGTATGTAATCGCAAAAGAGATTACCGGCCTTTACCGCCCGTTCCTTGATGAGCTGGATATTACCTACCCCCAGTATCTTGTAATGATGGTATTATGGGAAAATGACGGTCTTTCTGTAAACCATATCGGCGAAAAGCTGTATCTCGACAGCGGAACACTGACGCCCTTACTGAAAAGGCTGGAAACCAAAGGTTTCATCCTGAGGAAAAGAAAAAAAGAAGATGAAAGGGTGGTTGAAGTATTCATCACGGAAACAGGGAAAGCTTTAAAAGCAAAAGCCTGTGAAATTCCGGAAAAAATATATAAAAAGATTGATGTTTCTGAACAGGACTGGATTGATCTTAAGACAAGTGTATTAAAAATATTAAATAAAATAGAAAATAAATGAAAACCTTATATACAACAAAAGTAACAGCAACAGGAGGAAGAAACGGACATGTAAAAAGCGACAACGGAGTCCTTGATTTAGATGTTAAAATGCCGAAAGCCCTTGGAGGAGCCAACGATGATTTCGCCAACCCGGAAATGCTTTTCGCAGCGGGATATTCAGCGTGTTTTGACAGTGCACTGAACAGGGTGATCTCTTTATCAAAAGTCCAGACAGGAGAGACAACTGTTACTGCGGAAGTAAGCATCGGACAAATTGAAAACGGAGGTTTCGGACTGGCTGTTCAGCTTGATGTCAATATTCCAGGAGTATCCCTGGAAGAAGCACAGTCGTTGACAGAAAAAGCACACCAGATCTGCCCTTACTCCAACGCTACAAGAAATAATATTGAGGTAAAACTTTCGGTAACGAATAATTAGAAATTAGCTTTTACCTGTAATGAAGTTTAAACCTTCGGTTTGCGGTTAAAATAAAATCTGTTTCTCAGGAAGCAGATTTTTTCATATTAAAGAAATTATCGCGTCACAGAATCTGCTTTTTTAAAGGCATCCACTTTCTGGTACGCATTATTCTTTTCTTTCTCTTTTTTATCAGAAATTAAAATTCCGAAAAGATGGTCGATCTCATGCTGGAAGATCACGGCAGTAAAACCTTCCACCATCTCCGAATACTTTTGCCCTTTTAAGTCAACATATTCCAGCTGAATCACTTTGCTTCTGTAAAACTGATCTCTGAAATCAGGAATCGAGAGATCACCTTCCGGACCGAGATTCTGCAGTTCAGATCTCCAGACAATGACCGGATTAATGAAGTATTCCAACGGTTCACCAGGCTTATCAAATCGCTGTACCCAGATCACTTTGCGGTTGATTCCCACTTGCGGTGCCGCAATTCCTACTCCGCCATCGGTTGACAGCAGGGATTCTTTCATTCTTTTAACTAAAACTGCGGTATTTTTATCCAACGGATCAATTTCGGTGGAAAGACTTAATAAAGTTTTATGCTGATGCTCGTCAGTAGTCTGGTAAATCGGCAGTGCCGTGTTTGCATCACCCTGATTAATAATGGAAATCTCATCAGAAGTAAGTTTCTGGGCGTTCAAAAGACTCATTAAAAAGACGAAGAGAAATGATATTTTTTTCATGTTACCTGAATATCATACAAAAATAAAAGATGTTTTAAATTTTTCAAAGCCGATTCGTATTATTTAAGATCATAGTAGCTTTTTGGTATATCTTTAACCACAGATTTTACAGATTTCCACAGATGATTGTGAATAATTTTATTGATTTTTTTAAGTTTTATTTAAATTCTAAGATTAAGACTCAAGTAAAATCTGCGTAATCCGTTTAATCAGCGGAAGCTTTAATTTTCTACAATATCACATTGGCTTTTTAACTTTTCCCTGATTCTTTTAATACGTTTTCGTCATATCCGCAGGAAGTATCAGGTTAAAATCTGTTGGCACATATTCTTTTTCCGGAATTTTCAGTTCAGGATCTTCAGATTCAAAAACCGATATGACCGCCATTTTCAGGTTGGGATTTTTCTGCTTGATATACCAGTAAATTCCGCCAAACTCTTTGCTGTGGTAATTTCCGTTGTAATGAATGAATATTTTCCCGGACTGAATATTTTTAAAAATCGATTCCGCCATTGTGGCATCTTTAATGGCTTGTGCGGAGACAAAATTCATTACTTTCATTTCTTCTGCATGGTCGCCCATCATTTTCTTCATTTCGGGATAGCCGGGTGTTTCAAGGGTGACTTTGATGGGTAACTGGGCAATATATATTTTGTCTTTAGCTGGTAAATTATTTAATGATTCCAGTCCTTCCTTTGAAGTCTGGGAAGCATATCTTCTGGGAACATTGGTGGCAATGAAAGGCAGTTTTTTGGCTTTCGCAAAATCAACCAAAGGTTTATAATCAGTTGAAAAATTATTCCACAACCTTGCCGAATCCTTGAGCGTTTTCGCATCGAACGTCCCGTTAAGATATTTGTTGAGCTGTTCCTGATTGTCTCTTTCGAACATTTCGGCACCCAGGATCAGCTGTCCGTTTTTCTTTTGGTAAAGTTCCTCGGTAACTTTCAACTGGAGCCAGTGATTGATGGAGCTATTATGATTTTCACCAAAGAAAACAACGTCATAATCAGCGAGTTCCTTAACCAGCTTTTCGGTGCTGATTTCTTTTCCTTTTTTATTATAGAACTGATAAGCTTTAAAATTCTGGGCATTCAATGAGCAAAAAAGAGCAAGCGATAATATTGAGAAAATGTCTTTCATTTTAATTTATTTTTTAATACAAATACCACAAATAATTTTCACAAATATCACAATACTTTTTGACTTTTCAGGTTCATGATAATTTAATAAATTTGAGTTATTTATGAAATATTTTTGCAAATTGTGTTTAGATCAAAAAAGCCGCTCTGCAATACACAAAACGGCTAAAAAAAACGATCTAACTATTTATTTTTCAAGGTCAGCGACAAGGTTTTTCCACTCCTGTAGTTCCGGAATACCAGGCTTTCTTTTTCCAAAAAACTGTACGATGAAGTCTCCTTCTTTGTTGAATACTTCAATAGCGGTAACCTCTCCGTCTTCCGTAGGTTTCTTCACGATCCATGCTTCAGCGATTTTTGTAACATCAAGGTGAAGGTTAAAGTCAGGATCCATCACATTGAACCATTGCTGGTGCCAAAGTGTTTTTTTCACATTCCCGGTATGAATCTGGATAATTCCTCTGTTTCCAACAAAAATCATGATTGGCAGCTGTTTTTCAGAAGCGTCTTCCAAAACGTTAACTACTTTCGAGCTGTCGATTTTTTTGGTAAAACCTTCCGGAGCCAGTCTTAACGCCTGAGTTCTGCTCACCCCGAATTTTCTGGTCATCATGAAGAAATCGTGAGTATCTTTAAGATCTGTCCATGCTTTTCGGAAACCTTCCACATCAATTTCGGAATCCGGTTTCTCTTCTGCTTTAGGCAAAACAGCTTCACATTCTATGATTGAAGGCTGCTCATCTTCTTTAAATTTTTCCACTATTGCATCAAAAGCAGCTTCATTGCTGTCTTTGGTTAAATAGATTTTATGTAAAGCCAGTCCGTCTTTTCCAAAGAACTGCAGGCTTTTTTTATCACCTTCCACCACTGCAAAAGCGAACTTCCAGTGGTTAAGAAAAATTCTGAGATCAATATCTTCGCCCACGAAAAGCTGTGCATGAGGACTGCTGAAATCACCATTCAGGTAGGTTCCTTTTCTTTCATGAACACATTCGTCGTTACGGGTAAGCGCCATTACTTTTCCCAGCTGTTCCGCTTCCGTCAGAATATCTTTAAATTCCGGCTTTAAAACCGTTACACCTTCGCCAACATTCGTAGCCAGCAGTTCTGCTTCGCTTACGCCCAGCTCTACAGCGGCATTGCGAATTCTCAAATGAGGATTATCTGCTTTAAGAGCTTCCCATTTTTCTTTAAGATCGTGTACTAATGTGCTCATTATTTTATTTTTTAATGGTTAAAATTGTATAATTTCTTGTTATTGTTTCTTCTGATGTTTTGCTTTTGATCTGCTCTTGCCGCTCTGAAATTTTCATTCTTTTAAAATGGGTTTTCGAGATTATCTCTTCCATTTCAGCGTTGCTGTACAATTTGAAATCAAACTGTGTGAAAGGCAGTTTTTCCATAAAATCCTTTTGTGCGAAAGTGAGTACAAACGTTCCGCTGTCCTTCAGAACCCGATATATTTCATTTAAATATTGAACAGGCTGCTCCCAGAAATACACGGTGTTTACCGTAAATATCTTGTCGAAAGTTTTATCCTGAAATGGTAATTTCTTTCCCTCATACAAAACAAAATCCGCCTGATTTTCAAATATTACATTCCGTTTTTTCGCTTCCTGATGCATGGTTTCGGAAATATCAATTCCGGTATATTTTATATTCGTGGCTTTGTTTAAAATGCTCTTTACGTGGTCAGCATTTCCGTGCCCGATTTCAAGGATGTGTTCATCGTCTTCTATTAAAAGCGTCTGAATGCTTTCCAGTGTCATTCCGATATTGGTGGCATTCATCATTTCACCAATCTCAATTCCCTTTTTTCCCTGCGGATTGGCAAGGTTCTGTGCTAATATTTTTAAATCTTCTTTTTCCATATTATCCAAAAATAATCATTGGCCTGCCCGTAATCGGATGATCACAGATTGTGCAGGGAAAATTGTAGGCTTCGCTGATGTTTTCAGCGGTAAAAACTTCTGCCGGTGTTCCGCAGGCCGTCACACGTCCTGATTTCATTAGTAAGATTTTATCCGCGTATTGCGCCGCAAGATTCAGATCATGAAGTACAACAATGGCTGAATTCGTTTTTCCTGTAAATTTTTTGATGATTTCCAATGCTTTGTACTGATGTTTTACATCCAGATTATTCAAAGGTTCATCGAGAAAAAGAACTTTGTGGGCAATTTCATTCTGAAGCTGTGCCATGACCCTGGATAAGTGCACTCTTTGTTTTTCGCCTCCTGATAACGTGTTGTATTCTCTTTCTTTCAGGTGGAAAATATCGGTCTCGTACATCATCATATTCATGGCTTCATAATCTTCCTGAGCCGGTTGTGCATCGAAATACGGGTAGCGTCCCATCATCACAACATCTTTCACCTCAAGCGGAATATCATTGCTGTTATGCTGTGAAAATTTTGCCTTATGTTTTGAAAGCTCATTAACTTTCCAGTCGCTGATATTTTTATCTTTAAATAAAACCTGTTGTTTTGACTTTACTTCATTCGCCAGGATACTCAACAAACTTGATTTTCCGGCTCCGTTCGGGCCTACGATAGCCAAAAATTCACCATATCCGAGGTGTACATCCACCGAATCCAGAATATGAAATTCTTTATGTCTGTAACTGATCTGATGTGCCTTTATCATGACAGTGATTTTTTGAATTTAATTAAAATGGCAATGAAAATCGGACCTCCCATTAATGCTGTTAAAATTCCGACAGGAAGCTCCGAAGGTTCAACAATGCTCCTGCTGAATGTATCTGCCGTTAATAATAAAATACTTCCGCAGATTGCTGATAAAGGCAGGATAAAAGCATAATCTGATTTAAATAAAAGCCTTAAAATATACGGTACAATAAGTCCGACAAACCCAATTGTTCCCGAAAATGCCACACAGCTTCCGATCATTAATGCCGTAATAATGATAATCTGTTTTTTCAAGGCTTCCACGTTGATTCCCAAGTGTTGCGCATCTTTTTCACCCAGCATCATGGCATTCAGTGCTTTACCTTTAGGCAACAGAATGATGTAGGAAATGATCAGAACAATTCCCAAAATGATGTTCTTCGTCCAGGTCGCAGCGGCTAAACTTCCTAAATTCCAAAATGTTAAATCTCTCAACTGCTCGTCTTTTGAAATATAAATCAAGAATCCGGTGATAGAAAATCCGATGGCTGTAATGGCAACTCCGGACAACAGCATCATAACCACATTGGTTTTTCCGCCGCTTGTTGAGATTTTATACACCAACAACATTGATAATAATGAACCGGCAAAAGCGGCAATACCCACCAGCGAAAATTGTACAGCTTCAGGAAGATACTGTCTGAAATGTCCTCCTAAAACAATAGTAATCGCGGCAAGTAGTGTTGCTCCAGATGTCAGTCCTATTAAATCTCCTGTTGCCAGCGGATTTTTAAACAGTCCCTGGAGACTCGTTCCGGAAACGGCAAGCATACTTCCGATAAGTATGGCCATGATAATCCTGGCAGCTCTTACGTCCCAAACTACATATTTGTCACTCAACGACAGATTGGCATCTCCTTTTATAACGTTTCCCAACACTTCAAAAGCAGATTTGCCGGCGAAATCATAAACTCCGGTATTAAGTGACCATACTGCTATAATGAGAAGCAGTATGGCACTTATGGTAAGGTAAACGTATAATTTACTTTGCGTTTTCAATGAGCAGTTTGTTTAATTCCACAGCAGCCTCACCCAGCCTTGGCCCGAAACCGGAAACCAGTCCGCCATCCATTGCGATGATCTTTTTATTTTTCCCGGCGTTGGTTTGGGCAACACCCGGCATTTTCAGCGCACCTTCATTTCCTCCGGCACCCTGCAGTCCGCTGGTGAAGAAGAATAAAACATCAGGGTTTGCTTTTACCACAGCCTCCGGTGTTAAAGGTTTAAAATCTTCAAAGTCATTAACTCCATTTTCACCTCCTGCAATTTCAATTAAAGAAGCCATGGGTGTATTTTTTCCTGAAACCATCAGCGTATTTCCTCTGGCGTAGATGAATAATACTTTCGGCTTTTTAGCGATAGGCTGAATCTGTTTCAAATCAGCATCAATTTTGTCATTGAGCTTTTGATAATCTGTATTTCCGGTGGCTTTGGCAACATCTGCAATCAGCTTTTTGGTTCCGTCTACGGTAAATTCCTGTTTGAAAATTTCAGTTTTAATTCCTGAAGATTTGATTTTACCCATCAGTTCCGGGTTGATGTCTTTATCTGAAGCTAAAATCAATGTCGGAGATACGGCCATGATCGGCTCGATGGTCATTGATCGTACATGACCCAGGTCTTTCGCTGTCGCTTTTAGTGATTCAGGATAAGTACTGGTAACATCTGTTCCTACGATTTCTTTTTCGTGGCCTAACGCTGCTACAATTTCTGTGATCCCACCGTTAAGCGTTACAATTTTATTACTTGATTTCGGTGTTTCGGTTTTTGTTTCAGTCTGAGTTTCTGTAGCTGCGTTTTCTTTTTTGCAGGAATATACTGCCATAAGCACAGAAGCTGCAAGGATGAATTTTTTCATAGATATACTTATTATTTGTTTATTTTAATTTGATGTAACGCAACGTCCACAAAGGATTTGTTAAAAATAATTGTGAATATTTCCGTTCGCAAAGGCGTTGCACTCAGCTAAGTACACTGATATTAAATATTGTTAATTTACAAAGGTTTATATTCGAAAGAAGGGAAACCTCTTTCGTCTTTAACTCCCTGATCGTCCGTATTTGCTTTGGTAAGCCTAGTAAATCTCAGCTTGAAATAATACCCGTTGGGATCTTTTAGGATATAAAAACGGTCCCCGTAAACTTCCAGACCATTGGTACCTACAGGATTTCTCCAGTTGGAACCGATTACGCGCTGATCATTATAAATGAATTTAGACGGATCAATATCAGAAGTTTTAAAATTATTATACACTTCCACTCCTGAATTTCCTGCAGGAACAATTATCTCGTAAGCCCCTGTTCCGCCGACATTATTGATCGTTACAAAGTCGGCATAAATATAGCTTCCTGCTCCGGAAATGGTGTTGGTGAATACCGTGAAACACAGGTCCCACTTTTTCTTTTCAGGCTGAATGGATACTTCGCTTTTGTTTTTTAAACTGATAAAATTATAGTTATAGAGAGCATTTTTGGCTACCGTTATTTCAAAATAATTACTGCCATCAATATCTGCTGATTTTACTTTATAGCCTTCCCCAGAACGAATAATCTGTATTTTTTTCCATCCGCGGCTGTCACCTCCTGTAGCCACGGAACCAACGGGTACCGAACCTGTGTAGATCTCTTTTCCCATATTGACAAGATAAACCGCATTCTCAGAATCATTGGCTTTAATTTCTCCGATAGCAGTATATCCGGAAGGAAAATTTCCTTTAACATCATCGATATAAACCTCGTTGGCAGGATTGAAATTGGCTACCTGAACCTGATTTTTCAAGGTGGAAACGGTAGCTTCCGTTACCTGACTGAAATCTGTAACATTAGGGATTTTAGCTGCAGCCATCATGATGGAAGAATTCAACACCACTTTAAATTCCGGTCCCGAATACAGGGCGAGATCCCAATCGGTTCTTCTGGTAAGTTTTTGTACAGGTCCTTTCGTTATCGGATCTGTTTCGCTGAGATCGATCCACACCTGATTGGGCTGTGTTGCCCCGCCTACCCTTGGATCTGCAATAGCTCCTTCTATTTTGGCTACCGATACAGGATCTTCATTATCATTAATACAGGATTGAGATATAAAGGAAGCTCCTACAAGCAAACAATAGAATATTTTTTTCATTTTTAATGTATTTAAAAATTATAATTTAACCTCATGAAATAACTTCGTCCATAGAACAGGTTCTGCAGTCCGGAAGAGGCATTGTGGGTATCCCCAGACTGAATGGTATTTTTCACACTCGTCACGTCGAAGATATTTTTGATCCCTGCGCTTATTTCAAAATGATTGTTAAAGAAAGGCTGGCTCACTGTGAAATTCAACATATTGAAATCCCCGATTTCCCCTAAAATATATTGCCCCGGATCTCCCGGATCGTTTTCTTTTCCCTGGTAGGTGTAGCGTCGCTGAGTTCCGGTGTATTTATAATACAGTGCAAACAAAGTTTTTGACACCGGCAAAGTGTAGTTGGCGGCAAGATTTGCTTCAGCATAATAATTATAATCATCAGGTGAAGTGATGTTTCCTGTATTTAAAACCTGTGAAACGCCCATAACCGAAACTCCTGCATTCAAAGAAAGATCTCCTTTTCTTACGTTAATTCCCCCTCCGAATAAGATTGATCTGTAATCGTCTACATTCAGGAAAGTTATTTGCAGCGGGCTGTTGTTGATTATCACATCTTGTATTCTGTTTTGCACGTCCAGGTACATTCCGGATAGGCTGAAATTAAATTTCCAGTTGCTGGAGTTGGTTAAAATATAATCCCAGAAAACGGAAGCAGAATAACCGGTTTCAGGTTTTAAATTTTCATTTCCTCTGATGTCATGATTATTATCGACTACAAAAGTGTATAACTCATCATAGGTTGGAAATCGGTTGGCAGAACCGAAAACAGCACGGATATCCGAATTTTCAGAGGTGGCAAATCTTAATGTTCCTGAATAGTTATATTGCGAACTGAACCTGTCGCTCAGGGCCAGCCTTACTCCGGGACGGAATGAAAACCAATCGTTGACCTTCCATTCGGCTGATAAGAAATTGGCATAATTGAATATAGCGCGTTCAATGCTTTTTCCATTGTTATTGCTTTCAAAAGTAGTTGCATCAGCAAAACCCTTCGTACGGTCTAATTCGTATCCAAGCTGGAAATTAATTTTTTCGTTATCTAAAAAATTACTGAACATTCCCCTTGAGTACAATACGTCGGATTTGTAGAATGTAATTTCAGAATCTCTGGAGATTTCCTGTCGGTTGGGAACATCATACGCATAAACCTGTGATTTTCTTTCCTGGCTTTGATAAGAGAAGTCTCCGTTATAGTTAATTCTTCCCAGTTTTGTCTGAATATTAAACTGATGAATCCATCGGTTGGTGTGATAATCTTTGTCGTTTGCAGTATACGTTCTGTTTCCTCCGCCCAAAGGAAGATCCGTAATTAAAGGATTATAGTAGTTGATTTCTTCCGTAAGAAAGTTCAGCTTGTAAAAAAAGCTTGTGTTATTTTTGCTGTAACGGATGGTTCCGTTTGCGGTGAGCTGATCTTTCGGCTGCCAGTCGTACCCGCGCTTTCCATCGTTATTTTCGCTAAAATATTTATAACCATTCAGAGAACCTTTATAACCCTGGAAATCATTATGATTAATATCTGCAGAAAGAGACCAGGTGTCATTAAACCTGTACCCAAGATTCAGTGACTGGATATGGCGTCCGTTTCCTTTTTTGAACCAGTCATAGTCATTTCGTACTGTTTCTTCCTGTATGGATGCCAGTGCGGTAAACTTCTTATTGTAATTTTTTTTCGTAATGATATTGATAACTCCGGCTACCGCATTATTTCCGTATTCCACGCCCATTGAACCTTTTACAACCTCAATTCTTTCAATATTATTGACATTGATTTTAGTAAGGTCAACAAGATTTCCCATGCCTTCATCACTCACCACAGGAATATTATCAATAAGAATCTTGGTGTATTCACCACTGAGCCCCATGATGTTGGCCGTTGAATTTCCTGAGCTTTTGCCGGGTTCTATTAAAATATTAAGATTCTGATTCAGCACTTCGGCAACATTCGTCACTGCCATATTTTTGATCTGCTGCGCATCAATTACTTCAACTTTATAGATCGATTTGTCAATAGATTGCTGCATAAATTGCCCGGTAATAATTACCTCATCTATTGTTTTCTGTTTAAGAGAATCTTTTTCCTGTGCATTCACCCATAAAACAACGGATAAGGATAGTATGGAAAGCACTTTCTTTTTCATAGACGAAAAATTTTTGACAAATATATAATTTTATTTAGAACAGTTAAAAATAAATATTATAATTTTGTATAATAATTCTAAATAAAAATAATGTTATGAAACTAAGACTACTTTTAGGAACTTTACTTTTTACAACAATGGCTGCACATGCGCAGGTAGCAACACTTAATGAAAACTTTGACGGCTTTACCGCAGGGAACACTACTTTCCCACAAGGCGGCTGGTCGGCCATAACGGCTTCTCCAACTCAGGAATTTCCACCGGTATCTCCCAGAATGATCGTTGCTATAGACAATAGTAATTCTGCCAATAAGTTCGTACAGTCTTATGCCGGAAACAACGGTTCTGCACCATCTTACCTTATTTCCCCTCAAATTACAGCTCCTGCAGGCGACAAAACATTATCATTCCAGACTACGTTAGTTTCGCCGTCGCCCGGTCCGGGAACGATACAGATCGGACTGGCTTCAAACCCTGCGGATATGTCTACTTTTGTTGCCGTTGGAAATCCAATCACCGTATCAACAATCGGAGCCGTTCAGAATATCAGCCTTACCATTCCGGCTTCTTCATCTCAGTATATTGTATTCCGGTTTACGCCTTCAGCAACGCATGTTGCAGTACAAATTGATAATGTAGTGTACAACACCGCTTCCAATCTTGCTGTTTCCGATCAGATCAAATCTCAGGAATCTGTAAAATTTGCAGTGAATGCAGAAAATACCGCTTTACAGTTTATCTCCAAAAAAGATCCGGAAAACATCAGTATCTATTCTGCATCCGGACAAAAAGTGGCAGGTGGCAAATTAACCGGCAGATATTTCGATATCAGCACATTGCAGGTAGGAGTATATTATATCATTATTGAAACTACAGAAGGTTCTGCAGTAAAATCGAAGTTTATAAAGAAATAAGATTAATTAGACAGCCTTACGGCGGGAGACTGATTTATGTTTTCATAGATCGGTCTTTTTTTATGTTTTAATAGAAGACTGAACCTAATTATTTTCTTTAAATAATTAAAATCAAATTTTAAAACACGACAAAAATCATATTTTATTTAGAACAAATAAAAATAAATAATATATTTTTGTAGAATAATTCTAAATAATAATTTACATCTGATATTATGAAAACAAAACTACTTTTCGCTTCAATGCTTGCTTTAGGAGTTCAGCAGACTGTTCTTTCGCAGGTTGATGCCAACGGATATACGACAGTAAATATGACGATGGGCGCAAGCTACCAGAACCGTGTATTTTTTGATCTGAGTAGCAATGCAATGGTCTCTCAACCAGCCAATACCTGGGATATAGCTTTCTACAGAAACTCCAGCATGAATTTCGGGACAAGAATTAATGATGCTCAAAATATCGAAGTATATCAGGCTTCCGTTAATCCGAACGACTGGAATTCTATTACAACTAACAGTGTTGCTGCTTACGGATCGCCGCTATATAATCTTGACAATACAACATCTATTCAGGAAGGTGCTTTCGAGCAGGGAACAGCTACTTACGGCTGGGGCGAATACAATCCTGGAAATCATCATATTGAAGGAAAAGTAATTTTTATCCTGAAATATGTTTTGAGCAATACCTATTACAAATTCATGATTGACGATTATTTCGGAGGCTACACTTTCAAATATGCCAAATGGAACCCGGCAACTTCGTCATGGGATACCACCGTTTCAAAAACCATAGCCAACGGAACCGATGATGCGTATTTTAACTATTTCTCTTTTGCAACCGAAGATAAAGTAACTAATCTGGAGCCTCCAAAAGCCAACTGGGACCTTATGTTTACAAGATACTGGACCGATTATCCGTACACCGACCCGAATACAGGTCAGCCTGCTACTACGAAATACAGAATGTCCGGCGTGATACAGAACAGCAATATCACGGTAGCCAAAGTACAGCCCGAGACTCAGGCAACTACAGCTTCTACTCTTCCTGTAGCTTCTTCATTTTCAAACAATATTACAACCATCGGTCATTCCTGGAAACCGACGGTAGGTGTTTACAGTGACGTAGTATATTACATCAAACAGGGTTCTGATTATTACAGAATGTATTTCACTTCAAATGAAGGTTCCCAGACCGGAAATATGTATTTTAAGTATAAAAATATTACATCATTTTTAGGAACAACCGATGCTTCCGGTAAAAAAGCTTCTTTCGGAATTTATCCTAACCCGACAACGGCAGATAAGCAGGTCACTGTTTTATTTGATGTTAAAGAAAAACTCAGCAGTAAAGGGAATGTAGAGATTTATGACCTGTCCGGCAAAAAAGTGCATTCTGCTGAACTTACCAACCAGACGGGCTTTTATAAACAGGATCTGAATCTTTCGCACCTCTCTCCAGGAAATTATCTTGTGAAGATAACGTTCGGCGGAAAAACGGAAACGAAAAAGCTGATCGTGAAATAGGCAATTCTGAATGGTCAATTAAGAATTTTTAAAATTAACGATTGATACTTCACTTTTCAAATAATACTTTCTATTTTTTCTAATAAAAGGCTGCTCGCATTAGTGAACAGCCTTTTAGATTTAATAAGGTTATCTTTATTTAAAGTGTTTTAAACCCTTTATACACTACGGTAGAGCTTTCCAGCATTTTGGATACTTCTTTTCTGAAGTTCAGCAGATGATCCTGTCCGCTGTGACGGTTCAGATGGTCTTCGGTTTCCCATAATTCTACCATAAAGAATGTTCCTTTATTGTCTTTATCTTCAATAAGATCATATTTCAGACAGCCTTCTTCTTTTCTGGTTTCTTTTACCAAAGTCTGAAAAAGCTCAACAGCTTCCATTAAATAGTTTTCATTAAACTTAAAAACGGCAACGACGTGTATGTTCATAGTATTTTTTTAATGCTGTAAAAGTAAAATATTTTCAAAACCAAAAATATTTTTTATTGCATTTATTTTCAACTCAGTAAGTGATTTTTATTAAAAAACAGATTTATAGATGGTTATGGAACTCATAATAATCACCAGCAGTCCAATGACGATAAACATGCTCTTCACAGGGAGTTTAGCCGTAAGCATTGCGGAAAAAGGCGCGGTAAAGATTCCCCCGATCAGCAGCCCAAAAATGATGTTCCAGTGCTGGATGCCCAGGGTTAAAATAAAAGTAATAGCTGCGGTAAGGGTTAAAATAAACTTAGCAACCGTAGAACTTCCGACCGCAAATCTTGGAGTAAAAGAATTTTTAATTAATGTTCCTGTTACCAAAGGTCCCCATCCTCCTCCGGCAAATGAATCGATAAATCCTCCGGCAAGACCAAGTCTGGTAAGATTGGTTTTCTTTTTCAGTTTTTTATCATGCTTATTTTTAAAGGCATTGGATAAAATCTGAATTCCCAGATACAGCGTATAAAAGGAAATAATGGTTTTCGTGATTTTTGAATAATATTCTCCCAGATATGTCAGAGAAACAGCTCCGATCACAGCTCCGATTACAGCCGGAACCGCAAGCCTTTTCACCAGCGTTTTACTTACATTTTTCAGCCTGATATGGCTTATGCTTCCTGCCGCGGTGGTAAAACTTTCGGCGGAATGAATACTTGCACTTACCGCATGTGGCGGAATACCCAGAAACAACAATGTAGTAGTGCAGATGACACCGTAACCCATTCCCATGGATCCGGCTACAATTTCCGCTAAAACGCCCACCAGCAGCATCCAGTAAAAAATATAGTTATCTTTAGCAAGGACCGTAAAAAGTTCGTCCAGATACCCGAGCTGGTACATGGAAAAAACGGTAACAGACAATACTGCGGCTGTTATAAAAAATACATTGAGCCTAACCTGAACTTTTCTTGAGATGATCATTACCGTTTACATTTAGTTGTTAAAACAATAATTATAGACTTACAGGATCATGACAGCACCTACTGTCGAATTGCCGGTTTCGTCGATCAGGATGGCGTTTCCTGTGTTACGGCTTTCATTAAAGCTGTCGAATACAAGTGGAGAAGCCGTTTTCAATCTGACTTTAACCACCTCATTCAGCCTGATATTTTCCGTAACCGGAATTTTTTCTAATGTATTGACGTCAATTTTATATTCAATCTCTTTTATCAGCGCTTTCAGAAGTTTACTTTTATGCTGAATAAAATATTTACCGCCTTCAGTCAGTTCTTTTTTATCCAGCCAGCAGACAACCGCTTCAATTTCATTTTCCATTTTTGGAAGACTGTCCGGTTTAACGAGGAAGTCACCGCGGCTGATATCAATATCATCTTCAATGTGAATCACGGCAGGCTGTCCGGCAAAAACGGCATCAATTGGTTTTCCTCCGGTTTCAATTGCTGATATTTTTGACTTAATATTTTGTGGAAGTACCGTAATTTCATCCCCTTTTTTGTAAACTCCGGAAATCACTTCTCCGGCATAACCTCTGTAATCGTGAAGCTCATCAGTCTGAGGCCGGATTACATATTGTACCTGGAATCTCGGGCTTTCAAACTCGTTGTTTTTATTGACCTCAACCGTTTCCAGAAAATCAAGCAGTGAAAGGCCATCGTACCAGCTCATATTTTCTGACCGGGAAACAATATTATCACCATGAAATGCCGAAATCGGGAAATAGCTGATATTTTCAAGTCCCAGCTTGGCTGCAACTTCGTCATACTGAATTTTAATATCATTAAAAATTTCCTGCGAATAGTCAACAAGATCCATTTTATTAATGGCCACCACTACATGTTTCATCTTCAGTAATGAAGCGATGATGGAATGTCTTTTGGTCTGCTCGATAACTCCCTGTCTTGCATCAATAAGAATAACAATCAATTGTGAGTTTGAAGCTCCGGTAATCATATTTCTGGTGTACTGAATATGTCCCGGTGCATCGGCAATAATAAATTTTCTTTTAGGTGTCGAAAAATATCGGTAGGCAACATCAATGGTAATTCCCTGCTCTCTTTCAGCCCGTAATCCGTCGGTTAAAATGGCAAGGTCTATTCCGTTTTCGTTTTTGTTTTTTGATTGTTTTTCCAGTGCTTCCAGCTGGTCGACCAATATATTTTTACTGTCGTAAAGAAGCCTTCCGATGAGGGTACTTTTGCCGTCATCCACGCTTCCTGCAGTGATAAATCTTAATATGTCCACGTTTAGTTTATTAATAATGAGTAATAGGTAATAAGTAATTTTTGAGCTCATCAAATTACATTACCTATCGATCGTGTTAGAAATTATATTAAATTTAAAAACAAATTTTAAGCATAATTGGCTTTGCTTATTACCAATTGCTCATTGCTTATTAAAAATATCCGCTTTTTTTCCTGTCTTCCATGGCGGCTTCCGTCACTTTATCGTCGATTCTTGTTTCGCCACGTTCTGAAATCCTGGAAGCCGTAATTTCCTTCACTACTTCATCCAGTGTTTCCGCATGGCTTTCTACGGCTGCTGTACAGGTCATATCACCTACCGTTCTGTAACGGACTTTTTTATTGACAATCGTATCACCATCATCAATCCGGATAAAATCTGAAACGGCAATCAGCTGTGCTTCATGTTCAATCACATCACGGTCGTGCGCAAAATAAATCGATGGAAGCTTGATATTTTCCTTTTTAATATAATTCCAGACATCGAGTTCCGTCCAGTTGGAAATCGGGAAAACCCTTACATTTTCACCTTTGCTGATTCTTCCGTTGTAAATATTCCAGAGTTCGGGGCGTTGCAGTTTCGGATCCCATTGCCCGAATTCATCACGAACGGAGAAGAAACGTTCTTTCGCTCTTGCTTTTTCTTCGTCTCTTCTGGCTCCGCCGATACATGCATCAAACCCGAATTCTTCAATCGTATCTAGTAAAGTATGCGTCTGCAGCCAGTTTCTTGAGGCAAATTTTCCTTTAGGTTCTGCTAATTTTTTAGCTTTAATGGTATCTTCCACACTTCGTACGATCAGTTCTGCACCGATTGTTTCTGCAAGATAATCCCTGAACTGCAATGCCTCCGGAAAGTTGTGGCCGGTATCAATATGTACCAAAGGAAACGGGATTTTCATGGGTGCAAAAGCTTTTATTGCCAGATGTACCAATGTGATGGAATCTTTTCCGCCACTGAAAAGCAAAGCCGGCTTTTCAAACTGTGCGGCAATTTCCCGCATAATGTAAATACTTTCAGCCTCCAGCTGCTCCAGATAGTCTAGTTTATATGTATTCATTTTGAAAGTAATATTTGAATTAATGCGTATGAAGGCCGCACTCTTTTTGTGAATTTTCCCACCACCAGCGTCCTGCACGCGGATTCTCGCCTTCAACAACAGCTCTCGTGCATGGCTCACAGCCGACACTGATGAATCCTTTTTTATGCAAAGGCAGCTCCTGAACCTTATTCTGTTGCAGATAAACGAGAACCTGCTGGTAATTCCAGTTGATTAACGGATTATACTTGTAAAGCCTCCGTTCTTCGTCCCATTCGATAATAGGCATATTTTCCCGGTTTTCCGATTGTTCAGAACGCAATCCTGTGATCCAGATGTCTGCATTTTCAAGGGCGCGGTTTAAAGGTTTAACCTTTCTGATGAAACAACATTCTTTCCTGTTTTCTACAGAATGGTAAAACGCATTGATGCCTTTTTCATTGACGTATTTTTCAACATCCGAAGATTCCGGGAAATAGACTTCCGTTTTGGTTGCGTAGCGGACATTATTTTGTGAAAGCAGTTCATAGTGCTCGTAGAAAAGCCGGCCTGTATCCAGTGTAAAAACTTTTATCGGCAGCTTATTTTTGAAAATGATGTCGGTAATGACCTGGTCTTCCTGACCAAGTGACGTTGAAAAAACAGCTGTTTCCGGAAAACGTGAAGAAATAAATTTCAATCCTTCTTCCGGCGGAAGCTGTCTGAGTGTTTCTGCATCTTCTTTTGAAATCATAATTTATTCATTTGAAGTAATGCAAATATCCAATAAAATTATTATCCCACCAAAAAAGTAGACTAATAATTCAAAAAAAAGGACCGGGTCAGTCGACCAGATCCATTAAAGTTTTTCTTTCCAGAATATTCAGCGAGGCATCCCTTACTTCAATCAGTACGTCGTGCAGCCCGCAATGATCTTCGGTACAGTCTTCACAATTTTCATAAAAGTTCAGGCTTACACAAGGAAGCAGCGCAATGGGTCCGTTTACGAGACGGATAATTTTAGCCAGCTTAACGTTTTCAGGATTTTCTTTAAAAAAATATCCTCCACCTTTACCTTTTTTACTATCAAGAATCCCCGCTTTTTTAAGTTCGAGCAGGATATTTTCCAAAAACTTCAAAGGAATCTTCTTATGATCGGCAATTTCGGAAATAAGAATAGGCCCGTCGTTCCTCTTTTCTACAAGATACGACAGCGCCTTAAACGCGTATTGAGATTTTTTAGACAGCATTACTACAAAAATAAGAAAATTGTTTTAAATCATCAATATTCTGAAAAGTTGAAAGATCAGGATATGAATACGTTGCAATATACAGAAACTACCAATATAATTTTATTTGAATTAATTCAAAGACTGCTGACAGACAGCTGTCATACGATCGGCTAATTTTGTGCTATAATTAAATATAAAAAATGAATCTATTATCAATTCGCATCATTACTGCAGACATAGAAAGGTTAATAAAATTTTACGAACACATCACAGGATTTTCTCTGATACAATACACGCCGGATTTCGCTGAGCTCAGGACGGCAACAGCAACTTTAGCCATCGGAAGTACAAAAACTTTACAGTTTTTTGGCGGTGATGATATAGCACAACCGGAACAAAACCGCAGCATTATTATTGAATTTAAGGTAGATGATGTTGATAAAGAGTATGAAAGATTATCTGCCTATCTTCAGGGAAGCATTGTACAGAAGCCGACCATAATGCCCTGGGGAAATAAATCACTTTTATTCCGTGATCCTGACGGAAATCTTGTCAATTTCTTCACCCCCGTTACTCTTGAAGCAACAGTAAGATCAGAAGGAAAATAATATTGGACATGAACCGACAGAGACCGTCAGGAAAATTAAGTTTTTCGGCGGGCTTTTTTTTTCTTCTTATTCCATTCCGGTCAAAAATTCCTACTTTTGTTATATGTTCAGCAAACAGGAAGCACAACAGCTAAAAAAAGAATTTTGGACGGCCTTTGGAAAATCTTTCCCGAGAAAATGGATTTTATACGATACCAAGATTAAGGATATGTCGTTCAAGTTTTATGCGGATAATAAAAAGGCGGAAGTCTCTCTTGATATCGAAATGAAAGATGAGATTTTCAGAGATGCCTATTATAATAAAATCTGGTCGCTTGAGGATATTCTGAAAGATTTTATCGGCGATTTTCACAAGGAAGAATCTTATACGTTGGAAAACGGGAAAGTCATCAGCAGAATCTGGGTTGAAAAACATGGCGTTTCCATTTTCAATAAAAATACATGGCAGGAAACTTTTCAGTTTTTCGTTGATAAAATGGATGGTTTTGAAAGGTTCTATTATGAATATGAAGATTTTATAAAAGATGTTTAAATCATGAAAATCAGATATTGCTGGAGATGCAGAATGGATGTTCCTATGCTTGATGAAGAGGAAGGAGAAATTGCATCAAAGCTTTTTGCCGAAGGATTTCAGGAAATAAAAAATTCACTGAAAGCCCCAATTAAACAGAATTTTAAGAAACTGCTGGACTATTATAATGGTCTAACTGGTTTTGAAGAAACAAATCCCAATGCTATCATGCATCATTTTGTAGAAATGTATGGCCCTGATTGTGAAAATTGCGGAAAACCTTATAGAACAGAAACAGCTGCGTTTTGCCCTAAATGTGGTAATAAAAGAAAATTGTAACAAAAAATATTGTATACAGTATTAATTGCCAAATGACAAATGCCACAACATTTTCTTTCCTTACCTTGCATTTATGAAAGAACTATTTGATTTTATCCTGAGATTCGGCAATCTCAATCAGCAGCAGATGGATTTTATCGCAGGTAAAGCCATAGAATTAACTCTTCCGAAAGAAGAATATTTTTCCGAAGCCGGTAAAGTAGCCAAACAGGTGGGATTTGTTGTTGACGGAATCCTGCGCGTATGTTACTACAACAATAAAAGCGAGGAGATCACCAAATATTTCATTGAAGAAAATAACCTGGTCGTAGATCTTGAGAGCTTTGATAACCAGATTTGTTCCAGCGCATATGTTCAGGCTGTAACCGACTGTAAGCTTATCGTTTTTGAAAGAAAGGACTGGCTGGAGCTTTTACAGACCATTGTGGGATTTGATGCCATCGTTCATAAAATCATTTCAAGAGCTTTGATCCAGAAAGTGGAAAGAAGAAGTCCGCTGGTTACAGAAGATGCTACAACACGTTATCTCAAATTCTTGGAAATTTATCCTACGGCAGTCAACAGAATTCCGCTTTCATATGTGGCTTCTTATCTGGGCGTGACACAGTCTTCTCTGAGCAGGATCAGGAAGAATATCACGTTGTAAATTTTTATCTGAATACTCATTTTTAATTTATTTAAAGAGTCTTTGCTTAAACAATTCTGTCAAAATTTATTCATTATTGACAAAACACCTCAATGTTGTTTATAATTTCTCTCTTTTTGCCAAATGGCAAATGTCATGCTGTTTTATTATCGGAATTTTACATCAGTTAAAATAAAAAAAAATGAAAATAGTATTAATTACAGGAGCCAACAGAAGCATCGGTCTTGAAACCGCAAAACAACTTTCAGAAAAGGGATTATTTGTTTATTTAGGAAGCAGAAATCTTGCAAAAGGAGAAGAAACTGTAAAAGAATTGACAGAGCAGGGATTTCAGAATATCAAAGCAGTTGAAATCGACGTTACCAATCCTGAATCAATAGCCAAAGCAAAGAATTTGGTTGAAAAAGAACAGGGAAAACTGGATATCCTCATCAATAATGCCGGGATTCTGGGCGTAAATCCTCAGACCGCTTCCGAGACTTCGGTGAATGATATCCGGGAAGTTTTTAACACCAATTTCTTTGGAGTAATCAATGTTACCCAGGCATTTTTAGATTTGCTTAAAAAATCAGACAGTCCGCGAATCAGCAACATCACTTCAGGATTAGGTTCTCTTACTTTGCATACCGACCCGGAATGGAAATATTATCACGTAAAAACAGCAGCTTACGGCCCTTCAAAGTCAGCATTAAATGCCTATACCATTACGCTTGCGTACGAACTGAGAGAACTGCCATTCAAAGTGAATGTCATTGATCCCGGTTATACGGCAACTGATTTCAATGGCCACAGCGGACCAGGCTCTGTGGAAAGTGCAGCATCATTCATCGTAAAAAATACTTTAACGGATGAAAACGGACCGACCGGACAATATTTCAGCAATGATATTGAGGATGAAAACGGAATCAGTCCGTGGTAGATTTTTAACAGTATTAAAAGAGAGACTTAACGTTTCTCTTTTTTATTAAGCTATAATTCCTGCATCCTGCTTTGCAATAAATGCGGATCATTCACGATTTGGTTACATCATTCGCGGATTCGGCTACTTTTAAAACGGTGCTTCTTACCATCTTTGTACCATCATTTAAAACAATAAAAATATTAAAAATGGAAGCAAAGAAAGTATGGTTCGTGACAGGAGCGTCTAAAGGTCTTGGGTTCGAACTGGTAAAAAAATTATTATCTGATGGATTTAAAGTGGCTGCAACAAGCCGCACGGTAGAATCTTTAACAGATGCATTCGGAGAAGTTTCCGAAAATTTCCTCCCGTTGAGTATGAATATTACGGATAATAATGATGTAAAATCTGCTCTGGATAAAACAGTAGAACATTTTGGAAATGTTGATGTGATTGTTAACAATGCAGGATACGGACAATTGGGAACGCTGGAAGAATTGAGCGATGCCGAAGCAAGGGCTAATTTCGATGTTAACGTATTCGGAACACTGAATGTGATCAGGAATGCGATGCCTTATCTCAGAGCGCAGAAATCAGGAAATATTTTCAACATTTCATCTGTTGGAGGCTATTACGGTGGTTTTCCGGGATGGGGAGTTTACTGTTCCACAAAATTTGCAGTAGCCGGATTTACGGAGGCTTTGGCCGAAGAAGCGAGAGATTTCGGAATTCACGCAACGGTTGTTTATCCTGCTTATTTCCGTACCGATTTCCTGACAAAAGATTCGGTAAAAACGCCTGAAAATTCTATTGAAGCCTATGAAGCGGCAAGAAATTCGGAGAAAGCACATTTGGACGAGATCAACGGAAACCAGCCGAATGATCCGGTAAAAGCAGCTGATGTTCTAATACAAATCAGTAAAGAGGAAAATCCGCCGGTACATCTGCTATTGGGAGTTGGAGCTCCGGAATTCCTGAACAATAAGATCGAAGCGATTACAAAAGATGCGAAAAACTGGGAAGATTTAACTTTATCTACAGGGATCTAAAACCAGAATCCACAATTTAAACAAAAGCTTTATACCAAAAGGTATAAGGCTTTTTAGTTATCAGAACAAAGAAAGCTGGATTGGTTTCGGAGGAGAAGGTTTTTGAGCATCGCCAAAAACAGTCTTCCCGCCAAAACGCCATGAATTCTGTCTTTCTTCCTCAATCACCTCCTGGATATCAAAATCAGGGGTAAAATTCTGTTCGGTTTTTACAACAATATCGTGAAGCTTGTTCAATGTTTTCAGCTTATCGGAATTTCCAAGTTTTGATTTTTCAATTCCTTTTCTGATGATACTGATGCTTTCATCATAAACTTTAGTAGGAACCGGGAAAGGATGGCCGTCTTTTCCGCCGTGGGCGAAAGAAAATCTAGCAGGATCCGTAAACCTTGACGGCGCCCCGTGAATCACTTCACTTACCAAAGCCAGTGACTGCATGGTTCTTGGCCCTACTCCTTCCAGCATCAGCAGGTCTTCAAAATTCTGAGGCTGCTGTTCGCGGGTCACATACAACAATGCTCCGAGACGTTTCAAATCAACATCGGAAGCCTGTACATCATGGTGTGCGGGAAGAATTAACCTTGCAAAATCACTCATAATTTCCGCAGAATCAGTATGAGAAATTTCCAAAATGCCTTTCCTGTTTTCGGAAGCATCCGAATCGGTAAGATTTAAAATTTTACCTCTTGAAATACCGTTGATTCCCGTGTGAGGCTCTTCTACAAAAGATTTTATATTTTCAGAATGCCAGTGATAGCGTCTCGCCGTACTATCGGATTCATGCATTCCCTGCTGTACGACACTCCAGTTTCCGTTGTCTGCCAGGATAAAATTATGCAGGTATAGCTGATAACCATCCTGAATTGCCGTATTATCGACTTTTGCCGAAAGCTTGCTGGCTCTTACGAGTTCGTTTCCGTTTAATCCTGTTTTGTCGGCAATCCTGATGAGTTCCGAAGGAGTTTCTCTTGAAAACTTTCCTTTTCCGCCGCAGATATACAATCCGAGAGTTTGGGAATTCGGATTGATGGAACGTTTCAATGCACCCATAACCGAAGTGGTAATTCCGGAAGAATGCCAATCCATCCCCATCACCGCACCAAAGCTCTGAAACCAGAACGGATCTGCGAGTCGTCTCAATACTTCATCTTTTCCATAATCTCCGAGAATAACCTCAATAATGGATAGGCCGAGAACAGACATACGTTCATATAACCAAGGCGGTACTTTGCCATAGTGAAGCGGTAAATCTGCTGTTCCGGAACGTTTCATGATGTAAAGGTAGGATTATTAGAATTAAATTTTGATGATTGAGGTCAGTATTTAAGCATGAATATTTTTCACGTATATTCACTAATTAAATTTATAAATTTTGCCTAAAGCCAATTGAATTGCTATTTGATTAAACGGGCTAAAGCCCGTTCCTATTGATAGAGGTTTGTGTTATCCGTGAAAAATATTCGTGACATTTGTGTTTAATTAAAAAAGCCCTGCGGAAGTCCACAAGGCAATTATTAAAATATAATTTTTAATTATTTCAATGCAGCTAAAGCAGCTTCATAATTTGGTTCGTCAGCGATTTCCGAAACCTGTTCTGTATACACTACTTTATTGTCGGCATCGGTCACGATTACGGCACGGCTCAAAAGACCTTTCATCGGAGAATCCGTGATGGTTACTTCATAATCATCCCCAAAGCTGCTTCTGAAGTCTGAAAGGGTTTCTACATTGTTCAGACCTTCGGCAGCACAAAATCTTCCTAAAGCAAAAGGTAAATCTCTGGAAACGTTGATAACAACAGTATCTTCCAATGCAGAAGCTTCTTCATTGAATTTTCTTGCTGATGATGCGCATGTAGGGGTATCAATGCTTGGAAAGATGTTGAATACCTTTTTCTTTCCGTCGAAATTTTCAAGTGTTTTTACCTGTAACCCTGAATCTACCAGTGCAAAATCCCTGATCTTGGAGCCTACTTCCGGTAATTTCCCGATTGTGTGCACTTCATTTCCTTTTAAAGTAATGGTTGTTGACATAATTCTTTTTTTAGTTTATCAAATTTAATTAAAAAACAGCGCTTTTTATGCGGTTTGGGGTTAAATTAATCTTAAAGCCGAAAATATTGGCTTATAATCATCTAAAAAATTAATTTTTACCTAAATTTGTGAGTCTTAAAAAATCAAATAATAAATAACAGTATAATGTCAGACAAATCAAAAATCTATTACACCCTTACAGATGAGGCTCCGATGTTGGCTACACACTCGTTTTTACCGATTGTAAAAGCTTTCACAAAATCAGCAAACATTGAGATTGCAGTACCGGATATTTCTTTGGCAGGAAGAATTTTAGCCAACTTCCCTGAGTTTCTGAAAGATGATCAGAAAATCGGTGACGCTTTGGCTGAACTGGGTCAATTGGCTACACAACCTGACGCTAATATTATCAAATTACCTAATATATCTGCTTCGGCACCTCAGCTTGATGCAGCAATCGCTGAACTTCAGGCTAAAGGTTTTGCCGTTCCTGATTATCCGGCTGAGCCTAAAAATGATGAAGAAAAAGCAATTAAAGCTAAATATGCAAAAGTGCTCGGAAGTGCTGTAAATCCTGTATTAAGGGAAGGAAATTCTGACAGACGTGCTCCTAAAGCTGTTAAAAACTATGCCAAGGCAAATCCTCACAGAATGGGCGACTGGGCTTCTGACAGCAAAACAGATGTTGCGCACATGGAAAGTGGAGATTTCTATGGGACGGAAACTTCAACTACACTTGAAAACGCTACAAAATACAGAATCGTATTCAAAGGAAATGACGGTTCTGAAACTCAATTAAAAGATTTCGCCAATCTTCAGGCAGGAGAAGTAATTGATTCATCCGTAATGAATTTAAATGCTTTGAAAGCTTTTGTGGAAAAAGCAATTCAGGAAGCTAAAGATAGAAATGTATTGTTATCGGCACATTTGAAGGCAACGATGATGAAAATCTCCGATCCAATCATTTTCGGAGCTATCGTAGAAACTTTCTTTAAAGAAGTTTTCACTAAATATGCCGAAACGTTCAAATCTTTAGATATTAATCCTAATAATGGTCTTGCAGATCTTTTTGATAAAATCAAAGGAAACGAGCAGGAAGCCAATATTAAAGGAGACATCGAAGCTGCTTTGGTAAACGGGCCAAGAGTGGCAATGGTAAATTCTGACAAAGGAATTACCAATTTCCACGTTCCTTCTGATATCATCGTTGATGCTTCTATGGCTGCTTTGGTAAGAGGCGGAGGAAAAATGTGGAACAAAGACGGAAAAGAAGAAGATACGGTTTGTATTATTCCGGACCGTTCTTATGCAGGATTCTACCAGTCTGTAATTGATGATATGAAAGCGCACGGAAAATTAGATCCAACGACAATGGGTTCTGTTCCGAACGTTGGTCTGATGGCTCAGAAAGCTGAAGAATACGGCTCTCACGACAAAACATTCCAGGCTTCTGCTGACGGAACTATTGAAGTTCAGGACGAAAACGGAAATGATCTTCTTTCTCAAAAAGTGGAAAAAGGAGATATTTTCAGAATGTGCCAGACGAAAGATGCGCCTATACAGGATTGGGTAAAATTAGCCGTAAACAGAGCAAGATTATCTGATACACCTGCTATTTTCTGGCTGGATAAAGGAAGAGCACACGACAGGGAAATCATCAAAAAAGTTGAAAAATATCTTAAAGATTATGATACCACTGGTCTTGACATCAGAATTATGGATGTAAAAGACGCAATGACAGAAACTTTAAAGAGAGCAAGAGAAGGAAAAGATACGATTTCTGTTTCAGGAAATGTATTGAGAGATTATCTTACTGACCTCTTCCCTATTCTTGAGCTTGGAACTTCTGCAAAAATGCTTTCTATCGTTCCATTGATGAATGGTGGTGGTTTATTTGAAACAGGAGCCGGAGGTTCTGCACCGAAACACGTTGAACAGTTTGTTGAAGAAGGCTATTTAAGGTGGGATTCTTTAGGTGAATTCCTTGCATTACAGGCTTCTTTAGAGCATTTAGCACAAACTCAAGGGAACATAAAATCTCAGATTTTGGCGGATGCATTGGATGAAGCAAATGCTAAATTCTTAGCAACTGATAAATCTCCTGCCAGAAAAGTAGGACAGATCGATAACAGAGGTTCTCATTTCTATCTTGCGATGTATTGGGCTGAAGCATTAGCGAACCAGACTGATGATGCGGAGTTGGCTGCACAGTTTGCTCCTATTGCAGAGGCGATGAAAGAGAACGAAGAAGTAATCAATGCTGAGCTAATTGGCGCTCAGGGTAAACCTGAGGACATCGGAGGATATTACAAAACGGATACGTACAAAACGTATACTGCAATGAGGCCAAGCACGGTTTTAAATGAAATCATTGACGGAATTTAATTTCCAAGTTTTGATATAAATGAAAGCTCCTTTTTAAAGGAGCTTTTTTTGTTGGTTTAAAAATAACTTAACTATCTTATCGTACACAAAAGGTTCCATCTGATTGTCATTGACTACGTCCGCTTTTGATTTGACAAACGAAGAAACTGCATCACCAAATATTAAGTTTTAGCTAAAGCCATTTTGATTGTAATTTAATGTAAAAACGGGCTTTCTTCGACAAGCTCAGGATGACATTGACCGTTCCTAATGATGCAAAAATCTTTAACAATTAAGCATGCGCCTTTCTCATTTTAATCATGCTTAAAATAAACAGCCCTAAAATTCCCAGCACAAAATATCCTTCTGCAACCTCAAGCTGAATCTGAGGCTTTATCATCGCAACAATTCCGTAGCTGATGGCCGAGGTGATGATAAAGGCAACACCACCGGTAAGACCTCCTGCAATGCCCGCAGAATTTGGAAATCTTCCTATACAGTAGGAGAAATAATTGTTAAAGATAAATCCTGCCGTAACATGTATCAAAAACGCAAAGGCAACCAGACTGTAAATATTATTGGAGAAATAAGATGCAACAAACATTAAAATAATTAAAAATAACTGAATAAAGTTTGCATAACGTATTTTTGGCAGAAATGCTTTATTGATCAAAGCCTTCCCTAAAAACCCGCCGGTCATCCAGGCAAATCCCAGAATAAGCGATACATAACCTGCCACTACTTCAGAATAACCCATCTTATGCTCGATAATGAATGATCCGCACAGATTAAAGAACATAATCATGGAATAGCTCAGTCCGCACATAATCATTCCGTAAAAGAAATCTTTAGCTTTGAACATCGCATTGTATTCTTTAATGAGAAATTCCAGATGGAAAGGATTTCTTTTCTTCAGTGTTTCGCCTGAAAAAATAAATTCCAGAATTAACAACAGTAAACTGTAGCCTGCCAATACATAAAAGTTCGACTGCCATCCGAAATTTTTCTGTAAATATCCTCCGATAAAAGGCGCAATGATAGGACCTACCGACCAGACAATTGTCATGATGCTGAGGTAATGCTTCCGCTGTTCCCCTTCGTAGACATCTACAAAAAATGCCCTTTTGGCCACTACGGCAAACCCCGAAAGTATTCCCTGCAAAACACGCATGGCGTAAATCACAAAAATATTGTGAGTGGTTGCTGTAATTAAAAAAGATGCGACAAACAAACCAAGCGAAAGCATTGTAATTCTATACCTACCGAATGAATCTACAATACTTCCTGCAAAAAACTGCGTCAGACCGTAACTGATTAAAAATATGGAAAGCGTCAGTTGAATATTGCTTTCCGGCTGCTGAAGCTCTGTTGCCATACTTGGCATAGACGGCAGATAAATGTCTGTTGCAAGACCCGACATCGGAATGACAGCGAATGCCAGAATCGTAGCAATAAACTTATTTTTTTCTTTAAGTGTAACCATTTTTATAAAATCGTAAAATCCAGATTATATTTTATTATTGAAATCTGAAAGGAAATATTTTTAGTTATTGACCAGTTTCAGGGCACCTTCGCTGTATCGTGCGCCGACGTTTGGATATTTTTTTAAAATCGAATCAACTGTTTCCAGATCAGCAGTAGAAAGTTCAATATTTGCTGCTACGATATTCTCTTCTAAGTATGGGATGCGCTTTGTTCCCGGTATAGGAATAATGTCTTCTCCCTGATTCAGCACCAATGCTAATGCCAGCTGAGTTCCTTTAATACCTTTGGATTGGGCAAATTCATTGATTTCTTTCGCAAGATTTTTGTTATTTTCAAGAAACTTTTCCTGATACCGCGGCAGGGATTTCCTGAAATCATCATCACCGAAATGCTGTGCTTCATTAATATTTGAAAATAGTCCTCTTGCCAGCGGAGAATATGGTACCAAAGTAATTCCCAGCTCCCTAATGGTCGGAAGAATTTCTTTTTCAATGTCTCTTGTCAGCAGAGAGTATTCTGATTGCAGGGCAGTAATCGGATGAATTTTATTTGCTTTTCTGATCGATTCTGCAGAAGCTTCCGATAATCCTAAATAACGCACTTTACCGGCTTTTACAAGATCTGCCATCGCCCCTACGGTTTCTTCAACAGGAATATTCGGGTCGACCCTGTGGGCATAATACAAATCGATTTCATCAATTTTCAACCGTTGAAGACTCAGATCCACGGCTTTTCTAATCCAGTCCGGTGAGCCGTCAAAATACGTTCCCGGAGATCCGCTGTGTCCCGCCGTTTCATTTTTAAAACGAAATCCGAATTTGGTAGCAATAAAAATTTTATCGCGGTTCGGCACCAAAACTTTCGAAATAAGTCTCTCGTTATCGCCGTTGGCGTACATATCTGCGGTATCCCAGAAGTTTATTCCCGAATCAAGTGCTTTATGAAGCGTGCTGATGCTTTGTTGCTCATCCGCAGGTCCATAAGCAAAGCTCATTCCCATACATCCTAATCCAATGGCAGACAGCTGCTCTCCTGTGTTCCCTAATGTTCTAAATTTCATGATAGCTTGTGATTTAAAATTTACAGTACAAAATTATAGCAGCCGGGCTTTCTATTCAATATACAATTCAAACGAAGAATTATAAAATTCAAACAACCGCAGTTCGTATTGCATTCGGTGACATTCCGGTCTGTTTTTTAAAATAATTGGTAAAATAAGCAGGCTCTTCAAAACCCAAACCATACGCAATTTCTGAAATATTCCAGTCCGTATGCTTCAGCAATGCATTGGCTTCCTGGATAATCCTCGCCGCAATTTGCTGACTTGTGGTTTTCCCGGTGATCTCTTTTACGGAACGGTTTAAAGAATTAACATGAATGGATAAGCTTTCGGCATAATCAACCGGACTTTTTAATTTAAGAAACCTTTCAGGGCTGTCAATAGGAAACTGTCTTTCCAGCAGCTCCATGAATAAAGAGGCTACCCTCTGCGAAGCGTTCTGGTAAGTTTCAAAATTTTCTGCGGGATGTATTTTCATGGTTTCATGAATCAGAAGATGAAGATAGGCCCTTAGCATGTCGTATTTATGAAGATAATCCGATTGAATCTCGGCCATCATTTTAACAAAGATATCCGCAACAGTTTTCTGCTGTTCTTCATTGATAAAGAAAACCGGAGTTCCCCCTATTTTAAAAAGCTGTGAATCCTGAAGATTTCCCAAACGGTTCCCGTCATGCACAAAATGATCGGTAAAAAGACAGAAATATCCCTTCTGGTTATTATCTTCTGCTTCCCAGGAATACGGAATTAAAGGATTAGAAAACAGTAATGCCGGACGGTCTACGTAAATCCATTTATCAGCATAATGAAGCTTTCCCTTCCCTATGATCAATGAAATTTTATAATAATCCCTTCTGCTGTACGGGGTTATTAAAGAACAGTTCTCACGTGAAAATACATTGAAATGACCTACTCCCGGTGTTTTAATACACTGCAATCCTACGCGTTTGTAAAAACCTTTTATTGTTTCGTTAAATTCCATTTGTCAAAATTATAAAATTCAAACAATACTGTAATATTAAAATCGAAAGAATAGATAAAATAAAATGACCGATACTGCTACCGGCCATTGAAAAAATTGAATGTATAGTTGGATGATGATAATTTTTCTTAGATATTATATATCATTTTTAATTTGTAATTTTAAATGAAGAAATTCTCACATCATTTCATTAACACCGAAAATCCCAATACTATGGAAAATATAAAATTTGAAGTATCTCCGTATCAGGATGAGTTGCAGATGATAATAGAAGGAAAAAAGTCCGGCTATATGTCTATCGAGGTTGATGGCAGACTATTGATTGTTTATTACACCAAGCTTGACGAAAACCTTGAAGGTAAAGGCTATGCCAAAATGCTATTGGATGAGCTCGTGAAATATGCAGAAGAAAAAGATCTTCTTATAGATCCCGAATGTGATTTTGTACGCCAGCAATTTGAAAATCATCCCTCACGCTATAAAGATATCTGGCACGCATAGCTATTCGGTTTCCCACCATTTCTCAAAATGATGCTCTGCCGCGTTAAGATCTACGGGTTGCCCGATCATGGGTGTTAAAACTGAGAGATGTTTATTTTCGGCAAGACTGGTTACTTTTTTCAGAGGTTCATTCCATGCATGGAGTGCAAGGGCAAATTTTGATGAATGTACCGGAATGATATTTCTAGCCTGCACATCAATACTTGCCTGAATCACATCATCCGGTAATGCATGAATATATTTCCAGGCCTCATTGTACTGTCCGTTTTCGATAATAGCATAATCAAACGGACCGTAGTTCTCCCCGATCTCTTTAAAATGAGTATCATAGCCGCTGTCACCGCCGAGAAACAATCTTTTCGTAGGAGTGATCATAACATAGGACGTCCATAGGGTAACATTTCTTTTTACCTTCCTGCCTGAAAAATGTCTGGCCGGAGTAAATATTATTTTGATATTATTTTGAAGATCAACTGCAGTTCCCCAGTCTTCCTCAATAAGCTGTTCGGCCGTATACCCCCACCGTTCCAGATGTGCACCTACCCCCAAAGGCAGAATAACCTTTCCCACTCTGTTTCGGATCGATTTTACAGTCGGGTAATCAAGGTGGTCGTAATGATCGTGGGTGATGATAAGATAATCAATGGCAGGAATATCTTCAGGTTTAAAAATATCCGCTCCCGAAAATGCTTTATTAAAAAATTTAAACGGGGAACCGTATGGACTCAGCACCGGGTCAATCAGAAAAGAAATGCCGTCTGTCTGAATATAATACGATGAATGACCGAGCCAGATAAAAACATCCTGATCTTTGGAAAGATTTTTGAGGTCCGTATGTATCGATGGAATTTCAGACAAAGGTTTAAGATGGGGATTCTTTTTATTAAACAGAAAATTAAACATCACTTTGGGCATAGAATACCCCTCTGCCAGCGCCGGAGTATTAGAAATATTCTGGAACTGATTATTATTATAATGTTTGGAACGCTGTATTTTGAGCAGCCGCTCTCCGGTTGCTTCCGAACCGAAGACTGGCTGTCCCGTAACGACAAAATACAATACAATGGATAGAACAGCCAGGCTGATAATAATGTAGATCATTTTTCAGATAATTGTTAATGAGTGATAATATTCTATATGACGTTCGGTCGATATAAAACCTTTAATTTTACATGAAAATATTACGCCTTTTTTCGGAATGTAATGACGAAAACTTTAATTTTGAACTAAAAAAAGTGCAGAAAAAATATTTCTTCCTGCTTTTTCTTCTGTTAATCACGGCCTGCGGATCGGTGCGGAAACACAACGAGCGGCAGAAAATCTGTATTCCGCCGGAAAAACTGAAGCAAGATGTGGATTTCGCATATTCAAAGATCAAAGAAATGCATCCTCATCTTTTCTGGTATATTTCAAAGCAGGATCTTGACCGTAAATTTGACAGTCTCAAAAATACCATTGATAAGCCCCTTACACCGCTTCAGTTTTATTTTAAGCTGCAGCCGGTGGTTTCAGATATCCGGGAAGGACATCTTTCACTGAGAATTCCTTCCAAAAGGATTACCAAAAAAGAAATCAAATCCCTGGAGAATAAAAAAGGAATGTTCAGCCGCTTCGATTACTACATTCAGGATAACCGCCTTTTTATTATCGGAAATAAAGATTCTGTTGAAAATATTAAACCCGGAACCGAGATTCTTTCCATCGATCATATACCGGTTTCTTATTACATTAAAAGATACAGGAAGCTCATCAGTACCGACGGATTCAACACCACTTTTAAGCCCTATTTCCTGAAAGACCTCTTTTTCAGTTATTATGTGGCAGAGAAAGGCTTTCAAAATCAAGCCAGCATTAAAACAGTTTATGAAGGAAAAACGAAAACTTATCAGCTTACCCGGGAATCCAAATCCGGTGATGACCTTAAAAAAGAAAAGGAAAATAAAAAAAGAACCGACGAGAAAAAAATCAACGATTATGTAGCTTTAAGTGACTCTTACAACAGAAACTTCAGATTTCTGGATAAGGACAGCACCACGGCCTACATCCAGGTAAAAAGTTTTTCGGGGGTTTATTCAGGTAAATTTTATAAAAACGCTTTTGAAAAAATAAAAGAAACCCACTCATCGTATTTAATTATAGACGTAAGAAACAATTATGGAGGCTCACTGGAAGAGATTCATAAACTGTATTCATATCTTTCTCCTGAACCGTATATTCTGATTAAACCTTCTGAGGTAAATTCTGCAACAACACCTTTAAAGACCAATTACTTCCGCAAGAGCAATGTCTTGGAGTATACATTTAAAACCCTTACTTATCCTGCTTTTTTCTTTGCACAGACTTTCAGCACTTACAAAAAAGACGGAAAGGTTTACTATAAAATAAAAGCGGATAAACGATCAAAACCCGATAAGAATGCTTTCAGAGGTAAAATATTCGTATTGATTAACGGAGCGAGTTTTTCAGCGTCATCGATTCTTACTTCAAAGCTTAAAAATGATAAAAGAGCAACCCTTGTCGGAGAGGAGACAGGAGGCGCCAATGACGGAACGGTAGCCGGATTTTATTCGTACCAGACACTTCCCAATTCCATGATCGATCTTCCCATAGGGCTTGTTTTTGTACAGCCGGATATCACTCCTACCAATACTAAAAAAGGTGTGGTTCCTGATATTGCCGTTCAGGAAACAATGGAAGATATAATCCATAAAAAAGACCCTCAGCTCGATTGGATCCTCAATGAAATTAAAAAAGAAAAAACCGCGAAATAATCATAGTAAACCAGTGGTCAAGAATATATTAAAAGTAATTAAAATATTGGTCTTTACAGTTGCTGTCTGGTTTGTGGGACACACAGTATTTATCATTTCTGACGGACTTTCCGACAGTAGAAAAAATGCAGATCTTGCCGTGATACTCGGAAATAAAGTTAATGAAGACGGCACTTTATCCAAGCGGCTCGAAATGCGGCTGAAAACCGGAGTACAGCTATTTAAGACAGGACGTGTCAAACAAATTCTGGTAAGCGGCGGACTGGGAAAAGAGGGCTTTTATGAAGGCGATAAAATGAAAGAATTTCTTATTATTCAAGGCATTCCCGATTCGCTGATTATTGTCGACAATCTCGGAAATAATACAAGAGCTACCGTTGAAAATACATTAGCCTTACGAAAGCAGATTCGTTTCAAAAGTGTGATCGTCGTTTCACAATACTTTCATGTATCCAGAACAAAAAAACTGTTTCGGGATCAAGGCTTTGAAAATGTAAGCAGCGTCAGTCCGGATTATTTTGAATGGAGAGATATGTATGCCCTTATAAGAGAATTTCCTGCTTATTATACACAATAAAAGGTTTCGGCGGGCTTTCAGCCCGCCGAAACTATCGTTTAAGCTCATTTACAAGATTCTCAATCTGGATGATGTATTTTCCGTACAACCTCTTAAACCACCATTTTCCGATTACAAAAAGCAAAGGCATTACAATTACAATACTGCCGATAAGAATGCTTGCAATTTTCGTATTTGACAAAGGTACCGGCCGTGGAATAAATTCGAGAACAATAATAATCTCACATACCAGAAACGGAACAAAAGAAAGATAAAAAGAGAGATAATACTGCTTATTCAGCTGGAATTGGTGCAGCAGGTCTTTCAGGCTGTCGTAGGTTTTCATCATGGGACTGCTCATATTTTTATACAGTTTAAAAAACTGACTGAAAAAAAAGAAAGTCACAAAAACCATCGAAGCAATAAGGATGGTAATATAAAATTTAAACTTAAATGGTCCGGCAGAAAGGGCTATAAGGGTGAATGCGAAAACAAAAATTCCTACGGTAGACCAGAATTCCATGCGCATATTGCGGCGGATTTTTTCAAGCGGAAGGTTGATCTTAGCCTTCTGCTCCATACTTATTTCCGGGGTTTCTTCAAAAGAATCGTCCTGATTCCAGGTATTTTTCAGTTCATCGATATTCATGACAGTTGATTTTAATATGGTGTTTGATTTGAGTTTAAAATATCTTTAAGTTTATTCTTGGCGCGGTTCATTTTCACCCGTACATTTCCTTCCGAAATTCCCATCTGCTCAGCAATCTCTCTGCCGGAGAAATCTTCGAGATAATAGAAAATAAAAGCTTTATCAATAGGATTCAGCTGGTTGATGGCTTTATACATTTCATTCAGCTTTTCTTCTTTATCATTACTAAATTCTTCATGGGCAATCTTGTATTCGGTGTAAGAGCCGTTACTGATGAAACTTCTTTTTTTCTCATTTTTAAGAAAGATAATGGCTGTATTTAAGGCAATACGGTACAGCCACGTAGAAAATTCACTCTGACCTTTGAAGCCGGGATACGCCTTCCAGACCTGGTAGGTAATTTCCTGGAAAAGATCGTCACGGTCGTCTTTATCATCCATGTACATTTTAGAAATCTTGAAAATGATTCCTTTATGCTTTTCAATTTTATCTAAAAAATCCTGTTCTGTTGAGACCATAATTTCTAACGCTCTGTGAGGTTAGTAACAACCCTTTAAAAATGTTACAGCGAATGTCAGCTTTTTTTTAATAATAAATTTAGTTTTTACAACAATATACTGGTCAAGCTGGTCAACAAGCTTTCGGTACATCTTCTTTGCTACACTGCAAAACCCCTGAACTGGCGGACAATTAACGGATATAGTATAACAAGAACGATATAGACCGAAATGGTATTTATGGCTTAATATTTGTGACTTCTGTGGTACACCAAAAAATATCAATATGCCTTTTATTACGAAACAGGACGATAAAAACGTCGAACTTTACTATGAAGATTTAGGATCCGGACAACCGATTATTTTAATTCACGGATGGCCGTTAAGCGGAAAATCGTGGGAAATGCAGATTCCTGTTCTGCTGGATCTCGGCTACCGGGTTATTACCTATGACCGAAAAGGATTCGGAAAATCATCGCCAAGCCTTAACGGTTACGATTATGACGGGCTTGCGCAGGATCTTCATGAAATCATCACGCAGCTTGACCTTAAAAATGTGATCCTTTTCGGATTCTCAATGGGTGGTGGCGAAGTCGTTCGGTACCTCACCAATTACGGAACCGAAAACATCGATAAAGTCGCGTTAATTTCATCCATTATTCCTTTGGTAAAACAGAAAGATGACAATCCCGACGGTGTTCCTCAGGAAAAGCTTGATGAAATTATGAATGCCCTGAAAACAGACCGCATCACCTTCCTGGAATCCTTCCATAAAGATTTTTACAATGTAGGACTGCTTTCAAAAGCAGTAAGCCAGAAGCAGCTCGATTACGACTGGGCCATTGCATCATTTGCCAATCCCATCGCTACGATAAAATGTGCGGAAAGCTGGGCCAATACCGATTTCCGTCCCGAATTGAAAAACGTAACAGTAAAAACACTCATCGTACATGGAGATTCAGACAACATTGTTCCTATTGACACTGCCGGAAAACAGGCCGCCCAGGGAATCATCAACAACGATTTCATGATCATTGAAGGTGCACCTCACGGTCTCAACGTGACCCATGCTGAAGAGCTGAACGCGATCATCAGCAGATTTCTTACTTCGCAATAACAATTCTCTTCAATATATGTTTTGATTTCATCAATCAAAAATCCGCAGCACCTTTGGTGCTGCGGATTTATTTTATGATGTAAATTACACGATCTTTAACATGATCATCTGTGCAAATCCGCGAAATCTGTGGTTAAAAAAGATTCTTCACACCACTCCGCTCTGTTCAGAATGAGAGAAAATCAACATATTCCACTAACACGATACAATTCCCCTCCCTTGGAGGGGTGGCGGAAATTCAAAGAATTTACGACGGGGTGGTTTAAAAAGATCACAATTAACAATTCACTCAAAACAAGCATTCACTGCTTATATAAATCTCCTCCTTTTTGTCATCCTGTAAGAATCTAAACCAATTAATAAATGCACAATAAATCATTGTTGAGATGTTTTGACTCCGTCGAACCTAAAGGTTTCAGCATGATAAGCTTAATGAATATAAAGATTCTTCACACCACTCCGCTCTGTTCAAAATCACAGCTCCGTGCAAACCCGCGAAATCTGTGGTTAAAAAAGATTCTTCACACCACTCCGCTCCGTTCAAATCACAGATCCGTGTAAATCCGCGAAATCTGTGGGAAAATAGATTTTTCACGCCGCTCCATTCTGTTCAGAATGACAGAGCCCATCACTTAATATTAAAAAATATAATCCGTACTCAGGAAATTAGAATCATGATCCCGCACAATCGTATTCAGAAGATTCTTATTCGATTCCGTTACTTTCGCAGCTACCAGCGAACGAATCGAGAACGAACGCAACGCATCAAAAACCGAAAGCGTTCCTTCCGCACTGTCTTTTCTTCCCGTAAAAGGAAAAACATCCGGGCCACGCTGAGCCTGACAGTTAATATTCACACGGCTTACAAGATTAACGAAAGGATCGATTAATTTCGATACTTCCAATGGATCTTCACTGAAAATGCTCACCTGCATTCCGTGGTCTGCATTCACCTGGTACTCGATCGGTTCGTCGATACTCTCGAAAGGAACCACCGGAATCACCGGCCCGAACTGCTCCTCATGATAAAGCTTCATATCGCTGTTTACGGGATAAACCACTGCCGGGAAGAAGAAAGAAGCCTCATTAAAACCACCATTCTCATTAAGAACGTTGGCACCTTTTGACTTCGCATCATCAATACATTCTTTCAGGTAAGGCGGTTTATTGACTTCTGGAAGCGGGGTTATTTTAACATCCTTCTCCCACGGAAGCCCCGGTTTCATCGCCGCAACAGCAGCTGTCAGCTTTTGGGTAAATTCTTCCGCTACGTCTTTCTGTACAAAGATCAGCTTAAGCGCCGTACAGCGCTGTCCGTTAAAAGAAAGCGATCCCAGAATACACTCATTCACCGCAACGTCAAGGTTGGCATTTTTCGTTACAATCGCAGCATTCTTCGCATCAAGGCTTAAAATAGCACGTAAACGATTAACCTTCGGATGAAGCTTTTTCAAACCATTCGCAACTTTACTGGAACCGATAAAAGCCAGCACATTCACTTTTCCGCTTTCCATAATCGGGGTGATAATTTCAGAGCCCTTTCCGTATAATGTATTAACTGTTCCTTTCGGGAAAGCTTCCTTAAAAGCATTCAGCAAAGGATAATGTGCGAGAACACCATGTTTAGGAAGTTTAAACAGAATCGTATTTCCCATAATCAGCGCAGGAATAAGCGTCGTAAATATTTCATTTAAAGGATAATTGAAAGGTCCCATACTGAGAACAACTCCCAAAGGCGCTCTTCTGATCTGTGCGATGGTACCTTCCGCCTGCTGGAAACGGGACGACTCGCGGTCAAGATCCTTTAACGCATCAATGGTCTGGTTGATATAATCTACCGTCCTGTCAAACTCTTTGGTAGAATCTCCTAATGTTTTTCCGATTTCCCACATCAGCAGCCTGATGATCACGTCCCGTTGCTGAATCATCAGGTACACGAACTTCTGCATACATTTGATTCTTCCTTCCACCGACATCGTCGGCCACTCTCCCAGTCCGTTATCATAAGCTTTTACGCAGGCATCCAGCACTTCCATTGCTTCCTTTGGGCCGATATTGGGAACACTTCCCAGAAGCTTCCGCTGCGGACCGTTTTCTGTGGGAATACATACCGGCGAATAGATTTCCTGTACGTCTCCGCTCCAGGCTACCAGCTCGCCATTGAGGAGGTATTCGCGCTGATGGATTTCGGGAACTTTATACTCTTCGGGAATTTCGTTGTAGGGTTTGAATATTTCGTGAAATAAAGGGGTGCTTGATGATTCCATAGATCTTTTTATTGTATTACTGTTTAATGTTATTTATTTGAATAGAATAAAGGTAGACCTAAAAATTGATTTTAAAAAGACTGAATTAATAGATTTGCTCTATTTGAAATAAAATTAACATATAACTGCTGATGCTTTTACTCTGCACATTCAGAATCATACACTCCGATTGTCATCCCTTAAAGAATCCCAACCAACATAATAAAAATTCCCCTCCTTCGGAGGGGTGTCGAAAATTTGAAAAAATTTTTGACGGGGTGGTTTAAAAACGTCATCACTACAATCCACCGAAACACAAAACAAGTATTCATTGTTTAAAAAAAACACCATCCCTGTTTGTCATCCTGTAAGAATCTAAACCAATCATCAGCACACACAACAAATTATTGTTTAAAAACTACAGCATAACAAGCTTAATACAAGCAGGAACACACATCAATAATGCCCTGCCATTCTGACGAAGGAAGAATCTCTACACAAAATAAAAGACAACAAATCATTGTCCATATGCTTTGACTCCGTCGAACCTAAAGGTTTCAGCATGATAAGCTTAATGAATAGTAAAGATTCTTCACGCCGCTTCGCTCTGTTCAGAATGACAACAACCACTTTAAAACAATCATTTATTGTTTCAACAATATTTCCTACTTCTCATCCTGTAAAGAACCTACTGTCATTCTGACGAAGGAAGAATCTCATCCGCCAAGATAACACACAATCATCCGTGTAAATCCGCGAAATCTGTGGTTAAAAAGATACTTCACGCCGCTTCGCTCTGTTCAGAATGACAAAACAATATACCACCAACACAATAAAAATTCCCCTCCCTTGGAGGGGTGTCGAAAATTTAAAAAATTTTTGACGGGGTGGTTTAAAAACATCCATCACTACAATCCCACAAAACACCAAACAATTATTCATTGTTTTTAAACGATCATTTCCATTGTCATCCTGTAAAGGATCTAAACAATGCAACAGACGCACAACAAACCATTGTCCAGATGCTTCCAGCATGACAAACTAAACGGAAATAAAATTAAAGATTCTTCACCTCATTTTTGTCGTCACGACAACCGCTCCGTGTTTTGCTTTTCTACCATACGCTGCAATCGCAGCCTCTCCCCTTAACACCCGTACACTATCAATATGCTGTGAATCGATTTTCCTGAATCTCTTCTCACTCATTATTTTTCCATCAACCACATACACAGGAACATTGGTTCGGATGCTTACCGCTTGCAGCCCTCCTACCACCATACTCATGTGTTTAACGGAATCCTTTACGACCACCGACTCTACATTTCCTTTCGTTGTCTCTTCCGGTCTGCTGTCTTTCTTAGGTTCGCATTGCTGGGCTTTAACAGCGGTAAATCCTCCGGCGGTCAGGATAAAACCCACCGCAAACTTTGCCAACAGCGTGTTGATATAGGAAAACTGCAGGTCGCGGTTCAGCTGTGACGTTGTAAAACGCCCGCAGACATTTTCAGTGCTGTGCGAAAGGGTTTCCATAAGGTGCTCATCGGGAAGGGCGGTAAAATCCTGTACGGTTTTTACACATACGGAGCAGAATCTTCCCTGTTCAGCCGGAGACATCTCTTCCCAGTTTTCATGACATGGGGTCGGTATCGTTAGTTTCATAGCATACTTTTCTTATAAAGATGCAGTGCCCGCTGAAAAGGTTGGAAATGGTAACATTTATTTCCCATAATCCTTCCGTCCAGCCATAAAAAAACCCAGCGCGGTGCTGAGTTGATGAAGCTATTCGCTTTTAGGCTGATCGTCGTCTTTGCCCTTTCCCGATGAAGAATTTTTAGCGGCTTTTACGAGTTCGTTCACATCGTTGTAGAAAAGCTCCCAGCCCGACACTTCCTTCATGGCCGTCAGCAAATTGAAATACGATTTGAGGTTTTTCTCAAGAACCTTTCGGATGGCCGATGCGCTGGACATCTGCCGGAGGTCAGCATTGGCTTCCGCCTGACCGGCAAAGATCAGTTCAAAAGCGTCATGCTTGGCTTTCATTTCGTTAAATGCTGCATTCAGGGAAAGCGCGGTGATTTTCTGGCTGTTTTCAGGACGTTCCAGTTCCTCGATCAGCTTTTTCGTCTGGGCAGTCTGGGACGAATAGCTCAGCCGGTCAAGATCCAGTCCGAACTGCTTAAATACCTGGTACAGTTCCTCTGCCAGCTGATAATTGACCGCCGTGGAAAGTTTACGGTAACCGTTTAAAAATGCTTTGAGGCTTTTGTACGCAACGTCGCGTTCATAATCTGCGCCGGCAACATCTGTTCCTCTCCCGCTGTAGATCTGCTTGGTATAGACCTCATCATACGCTGCATAAGAAGTCTGTATCGCTGATACAAGAGGATGGTTGGAAATAACAGGATATTTTCCCGATTGGGCATTCGAAATAATTCGCTGGGCAAGAGTAGCCAGATCTTTGGTACTCAGCCTCACTAATGAGATTTTCATACTTTAAATGTGTTTTTATTGTTAATTATTTATGAATTGAGACGAACAAATATAAAAAATTCTGCATTTAGTTTAAAACATTTTGCGGGAAACAAAATGCAGTTGCATGAAGTTCCCCACAACTTGCAGGAGACTTCATGCAATTGCAGGAGGTTACAAACAGACTTGTTTTAAACAAAATGCAAACGCAGGAGGTTTCCCGCAACTTGCAGGAGACTTCATGCAGTTGCAGGAGGGTTGCTTCAGGGTTGTTTTAAATTACGTAGAAATACGGAATGGAATGTGGTGGTGGTTTTTTATTTTAGTGCGAAACTATTATATGTGAAAAGTAGGACAACAATAATTTTATAGGCTGTTGTTTTTTACTTATTTATAAATTTAATATACTTAAAAAAAATTAAATATGAAATTAGCACAAGAAATATTGGAATTCATTTATTATATAACTGCTGGACCTGTATTTGTCTTTTTTGCATATAAAGGACTTGAACATATTAAAGCAGCAAAAGAAAATTTAAAAATATCAAAAGAAAGCATTAAAACTCAATCATTACGAGATTCATATAGACTTGCTGGAGAACAATGCAAATATTTTGCAGAAGATATTGTGCCTTTGGCTAAAAAATTCTTCAAAGAGTTGGAGATACAAGATTGCAAATTTTTAGAGAAGTTTCAATCATCCATCGATAAGGATAAGATAAAATTCTCTCTACTAGATGGTCAAACAGTAACAAATCAAGATTTGGAAATATTGAATAATTCTGAATATTTAACAGATTTAATAAATAAGCTTGAGGGATTTTCTATGTATTTTTGTTCTGGAGTCGCAAATGAAAAAGTTGGATTTATTACTGCAGGAAGAGGATATTGTGGTTTAGTAAAGGACTTACTTCCTATTGTAATCCCTAGGATTAAGGAAGGATATTATAAAAATATTTCTATGCTTTTTATAAATTGGCAAAATAAGGTAAAAACTGAAAATATAAAAATGGAACAAAAGAGATTACAAAAAGATCTCGAAAATACCTCAAGTATTAACATTGCAACTATAGGTCAATAATTGACATTTTTATCATAAAATTTAAGTTTTGACATTTGCAATTATTGAATTCAAAAGAATTAATATTGAAAAAGAATGGATTTTTGTAATATTTTCAAAATTTATGGAAACCCGTAATATTTGCTAGTGTATGTTATTTAAATTTGAGTAATTAACATATCATTTACTATTAAAAATTAATAAATATTAAAATGCCTAGAAAAAAAAGAAAAATTTGTTTTCATTATCTTAAGGTTAATAACGAAGATATTGATGTCAATACAGTATTTACAAACTTACTTGCCAAAATTAATGATTTAGATAAGCCTCATCGTAAAATTGAGCATGGGCATAATAGATTTTACTTGCTTGATAATTATGAAGTAATAAATAGTAAAAAAATGATTTTATTTAAAAACGCTGCATATAACTTCCGTCCAAAGTTAATTGATAATATAACAATTACTGAGAGAGATAGCCCTAAGCAATTAGGTGAGGGGGAGAGGCAGAAAACCCATATTTTATCTAAAAATATTAATGGAGAAATCTTAATTTTAATTGAAAAATCACATTTTGGAGTTAGCATTAATAATTTCATTCGCTATCTAAATCATTTTATATACCTGTTAGAACTTGAAGATAATTTTCGTTTTTATTTTGAAACTCTGGCTAAAGATAACTTTTTAGAAGAAGTTGAAAGACTTGAACGTGTAACTTATGCTGATGTTACTGTGGACAAACAACTGCTAGGAAGTGATGCATTAAATTTTTCTGATCGTACAACAGAAGTAAATCATGAAATTACAGTTACAATTAAAGCTAAAAGGCAGAATAATATTGAAAATACTATTAGGGATATTTATGCCAAAGTTAGTGGTGGTGAAAATCGTATTAATCGAATTAGGATTAAAGGTCGTAATTCAGAAAATAATGAAGTAATTATTAATACAGATTTTATCGAAAGGCAAGAGCACATTTTATGCGATTTTAATACAGAGACTGGAGAAATTTCAACAGATGATACATTTATTGAGCTTAGTTCAATTATAGATAATTTTTAATTATGTATCTAGAATTTCTAATACTAATATATGATTATTTTAAATCTCTTAATAAGAGAAATATAATGTTTGAATGGCTTTTTCCATTGATACTAACATCATTATTGATACTTCTTAATATTCAAAATAGTTACAATTTTGAAAATCTTATTAAGTTTAAAGAAGCATCTTTAAATATATTGGGTGTATTACTAGGAATTTCAATAGCTATAATTACAATTTTAACGACCGGAGGTGGAAAAAATCTAGAAGAAATTAAGAATGTTAAAACTAATATCAAAATAGATAATAAAATTATTTCGCTTCATGAATTATTGCTTATTAACTTTAGCTATACAATAATTATAGAAATTTTTGTAATTCTTAGTTGTCTTGTTGTTCCTCTTTTTGTCAAATACTTGCTTTTACGCAGTGAAATAAAAATATTTTTATATGGTATCTTAGTTTTTTTTACTACTCAGATTTTACTAGTTACAATTAGAAATATAACAGATTTTTATTTAATTGTATCAAGAAAAAGTAACACTGAAACGGATGATAATACAAATATTTAATCATAATTTTATAATCTTTTAAATTGTAATCTGTAAATAACATCAATGAAAAATCGATCTCAAGGACTTGCAACCCTCGAGCATTAATAAAAAAGTACAGATTACATGTCTTTTTATGATAAAACAAAACCTGCCAACAGCAGGTTTTCTTATATTCAAACTTTATCAAAGATCAGAACTTTGACAAAGTGTGCATACGAAAATTTCTGTCTGTACAACTGGTATTCAATGTTGCTATAATTTGGATATATTTGTGCTGACCTACATGGTCATTAAAAGTTCAAATAAAACCATTGAAAACATATGCAGAGACGGACTTTACATGAAGTACAATCGGCAACCCTGAACTGGACAGGAAATCATCTGGTAGACTGGGTGAATGGAGGAAGATTACTTTTTCCAATTGACGGGGATGATCATCCATTAATCAGATATTATCATGCTTTTTCCTTTGATGGTGCCATCAGCTCTGCGGACGGTGTCTATTCATTCCTCTATAAAAAATTAGGAACAAAAGGACTTCTGTTAAAAAACGGAGAAATATTGAGAGAAATCAACCGCTCTTATTATCATGCTCACGTATATGAATATCCTGCAGCTTTTGCAAAGCTTAAAGACGGAAGAGATATCCTGATTCATTGTCCGAACGACTACAACAGACTGGAATTCGAAGAAGTAGAAACCGGAGTCCTTTTAACCAATACCAGCGACAGAAAACCCGGCGATTTTTTTCATTCAAGACTCGAGGTAAGTCCTGATCAGAAAACTTTATTGAGCAAAGGCTGGGTATGGCATCCTTATGATTTTGTAGAAGTATTCGACATCGAAGAATGTGTAAAAAACCCGAAAGCATTAGATAAAAGCAGAGTAAAACCTGAAACTTGTGCAGAAATAAACACGGCGAGTTTTATCAATAATGAACTTGTACTCATCGGTGCTCCTAATGAGACCGAATCTTTTGATGATGAGTTTCCCGATGAGCTTCAAAACGGGCAAATCGGCATATGGAATATTGTTACGAATACCGTTTCGGATATCATTACACCGGAATGTACCATTGGAGGAAACCTGATTGCCATCGACGATACTTTCGCCTGGGAACTCTACGAATATCCTAAGATTATTAATTACAAGACCGGGAAAGTTGTGGACGAAATAAAAGAAATCTCATCAGGAAAACAGGTTTCTTCAATTGTTTTCAGCACTCAGAAAATACCTCTTATTGCTTTTAACCAAATAACAAAACAGGTAGCCATTGCCAATGAGGATACCATTGAAATTCTCGGTAAATAAGATGAAGTCCTTTAATAAGTTTTGTCACTGATATGAATCAAAAAAAGACCGGAACTTTGACAAAGCGGGGCTATCATAAGAAAGTAGCCCTGTCAGTTCGGGTTTCCGATGCAATCGGATGTATCGAGAACACATCACCGACTTCTCGATACGCTTTTGCAAAGCTACTCGAAGTGACGGAACGCTTATTTAACATTAATTTTCTATAATTTCTATATTGTAACATAAAAAAGCGAGCATCACTAAGGCATGCCTGAAGTCATGATCTGCAATCTCCATGTGGTATTTCCGGGTAAAAAACAGATTTTTGTATTTCATAGACATCAGCAGCCTGTCATCCCGCTGATTCAGCAAATGGGTAGAAGTATGCCACCACCCTTCTGTTTTAAAATCATAAATTTCAGTATGTGAATCACCGTAATAGAAAATCCTGTTTTTTGAATGGTCGATCATTACCATTACTTTTCCATTTGCATCAAGGAATTTCACCGGATTTCCAAACAGGCCGAAGTACTTCACTTCATAAAGCTGATGGTTTATTTTTAGCCGTAATTTCGTTCTTATCAGATAATCGAAAACAATTTCGCCCACAAGGATTTCATGGTCATCAAACAGCTGGTACGAAGTTTTTGTTCTGTTAATTGTATATATTTTCATGCAATAAGTACCACTGCTTTACATTAGGTTTCCGTCATTGTGAGCAAAGCGAAGCAATACTTTCAAATAATCTGACGAGTTCAGCAGATTGCTTCATCGTTCCCTCCTCGCAATGACGGAATGATTGAAAATATTTTCAAATTAGCCCATTTTCAAATTGTCAAACTAAAAAAGATTCTCATCCACAAAATTAGGGAGCGTCACTTTGAGTTTCGGTTCTGCTTCCATCGCTCTTTTGATGGCGAAAACAGCCCCTTCATTTCGGGCCCAGCTTCTGCGGGAAATTCCGTTGTTAACATCCCAGAACAGCATGGATTTTAATCTTCGGTCGGCATCATCGCTTCCGTCCAGCAGCATTCCGAAACCTCCGTTGATCACTTCACCCCATCCTACGCCGCCTCCATTATGGATGGACACCCATGTTGCGCCGCGGAAACTGTCACCGATCACATTGTGGATCGCCATATCTGCGGTAAATCTCGATCCGTCATAAATATTGGAAGTCTCACGGTACGGCGAATCCGTTCCCGAAACATCGTGGTGGTCCCTTCCCAGCACTATCGGTCCGACCTCCCCGTTTCTGATGGCTTTATTAAATGCTTCGGCGATTTTCATTCTTCCTTCGGCATCGGCATAGAGAATTCTGGCCTGTGAACCTACGACCAGATTGTTTTCCTGCGCGCCTTTGATCCACTGGATATTGTCTTTCATCTGCTGCTGGATTTCTTCCGGAGAATTCTGCTGGATTTCCTCTAACACCGCACAGGCGATGTCATCCGTTTTCTGCAGATCTTCCGGTTTTCCGCTCGTACATACCCAACGGAACGGCCCGAAACCGTAATCGAAACACATCGGTCCCATAATATCCTGAACATAGGAAGGGAACTTAAATTCTCTTCCGAGCGTCGGATTATCTGCCATTACATCCGCTCCGGCTCTGGAAGCTTCGAGTAAAAACGCATTTCCGTAGTCGAAGAAGTACGTGCCTTTGGCGGTATGTTTGTTGATGGCTTCTGCGTGTCGTCTCAGCGTTTCCTGCACTTTTTCTTTGAATAATTCGGGATCTTCAGCCATCATTTTATTGGATTCTTCAAAGCTCTGTCCGGCAGGATAATAGCCTCCCGCCCACGGATTGTGAAGCGATGTCTGGTCCGAACCGATGTCAATTCTTATATTTTCCTTGTCGAATTTTTCCCAAACCTCAACGATATTTCCGAGGTAAGCTAATGAAACGGTTTCTTTGTTTTCCTGCGCTTTTCTTACTCTTTCTACCAATTCATCAAGATTTTCATGGATTTCGTTTACCCATTTCTGATCGTGACGGATTTTGGTAATTTTCGGATTTACTTCCGCACATACTGTAACACAGCCTGCAATATTTCCCGCTTTTGGCTGCGCTCCGCTCATTCCGCCCAATCCGGAGGTTACGAACAATCCGCCTTTCGGTTCTTTATTGATTTTTCTGAAAGCATTGAGAACGGTAATCGTTGTTCCGTGAACAATTCCCTGCGGCCCGATGTACATATAGCTTCCCGCCGTCATCTGTCCGTATTGTGTAACGCCTAGTGCATTAAACTTTTCCCAGTCGTCCGGTTTGGAGTAATTGGGGATCATCATTCCGTTGGTTACCACGACTCTCGGCGCGTCTTTATGCGAAGGAAACAATCCCATCGGATGCCCGGAATACATGACCAAAGTCTGCTCATCCGTCATTTCGGACAGGTATTTCATCGTTAGAAGATACTGCGCCCAGTTTGAGAAAACCGCTCCGTTTCCGCCATAGGTAATCAGCTCATGCGGATGCTGCGCCACGGCATAATCCAGGTTATTCTGGATCATCAGCATGATTGCTTTCGCCTGCTCCGATTTTCCGGGATATTCTGAAATCGGCCTTGCCTTCATCTCATAATCCGGACGGAAACGATACATATAAATTCTTCCGTATTTTTCGAGCTCTTCCCTGAATTCAGGCAGAAGTTCCGCATGAAACTGAGGCTCAAAGTACCGCAAAGCATTCTTTAGGGCGAGTTTTTTCTCTTCTTCCCCCAAAATCTCTTTACGTTTCGGAGCATGGTTGATGTTGGTTTCGTAAGGTTTCGGCTGTGGCAGTTGGCTCGGGATGCCCTGCTGTATCTGTTCCTGGAAAGTCATATTGCAGTTTAAAGTTCTATGTTTAATGTTTACAGTTGGTTGAAAATTCAAGGTTTTAAAGATATTCAAATTCAAAAATTCCTGCAACTAATGCGTGAAAATTTGACGGGCATTAAATTCCCCTCCTCTGGAGGGGTGGCAAAAATTCTTTGAATTTTTGACGGGGTGGTTTTATATGGTAAGGTTTATTGGTTTGTCGTTGTTCTTTTGACCACCCCGTCTTCTCCCGTTGGTCGAATCCACCAGTGCCTCTTTCATTTCTATTTATAAATCGGAATCGGCGAATCTCGTTCCTCGATTTCCAAAGGAGGGGAATTACTGACCGTTAATATTGATAATGCTTAATAAGGAAATTTTCTAAGTCTTTCATTACTACAGCGAGGTTGTTTCTTACATCAAAATCTGTTATTCTGAATATTGTTAAACCTAAAGATTCGAGATATTGCTGTCTTACGTCATCGTAGATTTCTTTGTTATTGTGGCTCCATCCGTCTATTTCGATAACAAGGCCTAATGTTTTGACATAAAAATCAACGATATAATTTCCGATAATCCGCTGTCTGTCAAAATCTAGCTGGTGGAAAGTTTTCGCCCGAACCTGCTTCCAGAAGATAACTTCGCTGAGGATTCCGGCTTTTCTTTTTCCGTTTAATAAGGGTTTTAATTGGGGATTATAAGGCAGGTCTTCTACGAAGTTTCTGTAAATGGGAATTCCATTTATTTCGGTGAGGATTTTTTTCATTATTTGTTGTTTTTTGTTTGTTGTCTTATTTTTAACCACCCCGTCTTCTCCCGTTGGTCGAATCCACCCCTCCGAAGGAGGGGAATTTTTGTTCTTCAATGGATGTAAATTATGTTTATTTCCGAGGACTTTTAATTGTTTGTTTTTTTTATTTGTTGTTATGCTTTTCACACCCGTCTTCTGCCTTTGATCGAATCCACCAATGCCTCTTTTATTTTTATTTATAAATAGGAATCGGCGAATCTCGTTCCTCGATTTCCAAGGGAGGGGGACTTACTGTCCGTTAAAATACTTCCACATAGGGAAATTTTTGAGCGCATGAAGAGTGTTTTTCAAAAATATAAAACCTCACTGAACATTCAATGAGGTTTCTATTTCTGATTTAAGGTTTAATTATTATTCTTTACCAGGATCCAGCCGGTGAAGGTTCTGCCGTCAGGAAGGGTAATGACATACCAATAGCTGGAAGTTGGAATTGCGCGTCCCCTGATGGTTCCGTCCCAGAAAAACTGGGTATTGGAACTCTGCTCAAAAACCTGATACTGGTACCGGTCGTAAATTTTAACGGTTGACATTCTGCTACCGAATACCTGAAGATCCTTCACGATCCAATGATCATTCAGACCATCTCCGTTTGGTGTAATGGCATTTTTAATATCCAGAACAACACCCTGTTGTTTTACGATACAGTCGCTGTTTACATATTTTACGTAGAATGTAGTGATGCCCGTCGGTAAATTGTAGAACGTATTGCCGGCCTGCCATGTTATTCCATCGATAGAATAAAGGATGGTCTGCAGACCTGTAGCATGAACCACGGCTGTATTTCCGTTGAATTCAAGCTGCTCAATCACCGGAACATCATAGTGTTTGATTTCGAAAGTATCGGTATAAGTACATCCGTTTTGGGCGGTGACTGTCAGCGTATAGGTTCCGACCACTGTAACTCCGGTAATGGTGTCTGTGGTCGAAATAACCTGTCCTGAAGGATTAGTCCATACATAGCTGATGATCGTATATCCTTCAATGTTTACCGTATAATCCAGTGATCCTTCCGGACAGAAATAAAGGGTCGGAATATCAAATATCGGTGTCAGTTTCAATGAAAGATTGATCTGAGCAACATTCGGACATGAACCGGGAACACTTACTTTTACATATACGGTATTGAAACCCGGTCCCTGAGTGTAATTAAAACTCGAAGGTGACGTAATTGCATTGGTTCCGGCGTTAAGATCAGCCAGAGAAGGATAATAGGTAAAGGTAACATTTGTTCCTGTATAAATCTGGTTTTGGAACTGTGTGAGATCAACGGTTTCCGTTCCGTTATTTCCCGTGTCACAGACCGCGATCTGGAAAGGGCCGGCGTTCTGCAAGACCACTTTGTTTCCCAAGGTAAAGTTAACGGCTGCAACATCGTCACATCCCGGAATGTTCTGAACTTTCACCCATATTTGTGCAGGAAAAGGATTGACTGAAAAATTACCCGGATTAGCGATAGCATTGGTTCCGTTCGTGGCATCCTGCTGCGTAAGATAAAAAGAGAATGAATTGGCAGGATTCGGAATATCCACCATGAGGTTGGTAAAATTCAAGAGATTTACTTCGTAGCTTCCGTCTAAATTTTCATCGCAGACGGTAATGGTTGAGTTAATAGCTTTCGGCGGAAAATACGTTTTGAGCTGGATTGGCGCTACGGAATAACACCCGGTAGTCTGTGACTGAAATCTCGCCCATACCTGAACGGAGGAAACTGTTGTGGTTACGGACGGCCCGATCTGATTGGCCGGACTTCCGGCATTGGCCTGAGCTGCTGTATTGTAGTAAGTGATTGTCATTGCCGACAACGGGTAGGTATTCTGCGAAGCAACAAACAATTGGGGAACTGCATCGCTGAGCTGGAAGGTTTCATTCAGATTAAATTCTTCGTCGCAGGTTTCCAAAACGGCAGGATTCAAAACTACCGCCGGTAAAAATGTGATCTGAATATTGAGTTTTGAAACCGAAAAGCATTCGCTGTTATTAAATTTTACTTTTACATAAACTGTTGCGCTTCCTGCAGAAACAGGAAATTGTGCCGGGTTTGCGACCTGATTGGAAAATACATGGGTGGCAGGATTATAATTCAGATAATAGGTAAAAGTTACATTAGATCCTGAATAAATCTGAGGCTGCGCCTGCGTAAGATTATAATTTTCGCTGCCGTCATTATTATTGTCGCAAATAGTATTAAGGGTAATATTCACTTCAGGAGTTACTGCGGGAGTTGAGGTAAGACTCAGATTTACCGGATATATCTGCTGACAGTTGTATGATGTTATTTTTACGAAAACCTGCTGGGTTCCATTTACCGTAATACTGGTTATGGGATTGGTTCCCGCAATGGCATTGGCAGAAGTCTGATAAAAAAGTGTTGTCGCATTCTGGTTTCCGATAATCGCCGGAGAAAATTCAGCAAGCTGTACATTTTCAGTATTATCATTATTAAAATCACATATTGTGAAAGAAGACTGAACGATAACAGGATGTACAAGATTTACCGCTAATGGCCGCACTGTATAGCAGTCATCAGAGTTTTCAAAACGGACAAAATATGTCTGTGTGACGAGGTTTCCGTTTGCCGTAATCGTCTGTATGGGACTGATAGGATTTACTCCTGCATTGGCATTGGCAGCTGTCGCATAAAATTCCGTTACGGGAACTGAGGATGGAGAGACCAGCATTCCGGCTGAAAGGGTAGCAAGATTTACGGTAATATCTTCCGTACCGTTGAAACAGATGTATTCTTTTTTATCATTTGCGACAATTTTAGTGAATGTTACATTCATATTGACGGTAGCCACGGCAAAACATCCGTTCGGGATTTCTACTCTTACATAAATGGTATAAACCCCGCTTTTAATGGTGTTTAAAACCGTTCCGGTTCCGGTGAGTGCTTCATTCAGGGTATTGTATGCTTCAAATACCGCTCCGGTCTGGGTTGTAATAAGCGGACCGATAACGGTTGAATAATTGAAGGGTTCCTGGTTATCGGCATTAATATCGCAGACGGTATAGGTAAAATTAACGGGTGTATTAATGTTTACTCCGGGTGTTAACTGAAAAGTTACGGGACCTAAAATATAGGTACAGCTGCCTTCCTGAAGCCTGACCCAAAGATTCGTTGAAGCTGTGATGTTTACAGTTGTAAGGGCGTTGGTATTGTTCTGAGCATCAGACTGTGTAGAATGGTAGGAAATTCCGGTGGTTCCGGGTGCAAAAAGTTCTGCATTTAAGGACGTAACATTGTAACCGGATTCTACCCCATCATTATTGGTATCACAGATTTCAACTGTATTTTTAAGTAAACTTTTAGAAACAAGATTGAGGGTAAGTACCGCGATCCTGAAGCATGAAGGCGCATTCGGATTCTCAATTCTGACATATAAAACCGTATTGCCCGTAAGGGTATAATTATTCGGCAGCGGATTGACGTTGTTTTGCGCATCCTGCTGACTGGTATGAAAGCTGAACTGAAAGTTTGCAGGGTTCTGCGTGGTCACATTTCCCTGGAAACTATTTAAGGTAAGGTTGACAGTCGTATTTCCGCAAAAATTCTGGGTATAATTTTTTGCTACGGGATAGGTAGGATCGAATGTTATCGGAAATGCATCTGTGAGTGTAAGCTCACTGTTTCCACAGATGTTAAATTTTACGTTTGCAGTATAAGTATCGTTCTGGGTAGGACAAACGGTTGTCTGGATTCCTGTTCCTACAGTTTGTCCGGCAGCATTTGTCCAGGTAACCTGAGGCTCAATCACGTTTCCCAGCGGACTGAACTTCCATCCTTCCTGAAGAGCCTGCCAAACACCCGTGTTGCGGTTTGCAGGAGATACTCCCTGTGTTCCGTCGCTGTTGAGAACACCAATTAAAGCATTCTCAAATTTTCTGGTGGGACATGGGGTAAGTTTTTTTTCAACAAATATTTCGATGATATTGGTTGTTTCATGCAAAACGATCTGTGAGGAAGATCTGTCGGTACATCCTGATACGCGTCCTTCATAAAAATTGATAACAAATTTTCTGTAAGGAGCGGTTCCAATGGTCGAATAGTAGATTTCGGAAGCATCTCCCGCAGAAAAAACAATATCATGATAGACTCCGAAAATAGAATTTTTCGGGAGATTGGGACTTGGGTTTGCCCACTGAACATTGGGATAATTGATATTCCCCAGCTGAGCCAGGTCAAAGGTGACCATTCCGTTTGAACCTACAACAAGTGACTGAAAGTACTGATTGTAAAAGCAGAATTTGAATGGCATATCCAGTTTAGCGGCAAAAAGATCGTCATAGTTGGCGTTAAGTGGAGTTCCCTGATTAAGGGGAATCGGCGGACTGTATGTTTCCTGGCTGACCTGGTAGCTAGCCGTCTGTCTGAGTACAGGATATTCTACATGTAAAGCAATACAGCCGTTTGCGTCTATATCGTTGTTACAGGTAACATTGAAACTTTCGTTTCCTGCAGCATCTTTTACCTTCACATCAACAGGAGCCTGGGAAAATGTGAATATACTTATGGAAACTAGTAAAATTTGTAAATATTTCAGCATAATTTCATTATAATTAATCACTAACCAATGATAAATTTAATAATTAAAACTATAACATTTCCATTCGTAATCATTATTTATGTTAAATTAATATGTATAACATTTTATATTGATTTTTTTCCACCCAATTAGATTTTTAATTAAAAAATTTAAGTTTTTATAAATTCAGGCAATAAAAAAACCTTACCGGTTAAGGCAAGGTTAACGTATCAAGTCGTCATTTTGTTCTTCGTGATCGTCTTCGTTATCACTGTATCCCCAATAGCTGTTTTCTTCATCTTCTCCGATGTCATCGGTTCCGGCTTTGTCGTCAGCTCCTGGAATGTCAAGTCCTTTATCTAAGGTATCGTCATCTGTACTCTCGTTAAAGATCGGTTTTCCGTCTCCGTCTAAAGAAATATGCTCTTCCTGATTAAAAATATCTTCTCCAGGCTGATAATCTCTCTGCTCCAGTCTTCTTTCCTGTTCCTGTTCGCTGTTTTCGGGTATCATAATATTTATATTTAGTGTAAATTGATACAAACAAAAATAATTCCAAGTTTAAACAGGTGGTTTTAATTGTGGGGCTCTATAACAAGCAAAATTTAATGATTCTCGTGTTCTGAGAACAATTATATTAATATTTGATCTATTAAAATTAAGAATAAAATCAATTGGTTTGATGATTTTCTGAATAAATTTCAGGATTGGCACAAGCCTGCATTTTTTCGCCTTTTGAAACGGCAATAAGGTTTTCAGCAGCTATTTTAGACATACCGCTTCTGGCCTCTACTGTTGCCGAGCCAATATGTGGAAGCACACAAACATTTGAAAGTTCTAAAATCGGATCATCCTTATAGATTGGTTCCGGATTGGTTACATCAAGTCCGGCTCCCCAGATTTTATGCTCTGCAAGCGCATCATAAAGATCTTTCTGATTATGAAAACCACCTCTTGCAGTATTAATAAAAATGGCATTGTCTTTCATCTTTTCAAAAACCGATGCATTGAAAAGCTCTGCCTGTTCTGGCTTAAAGTTAGCATGAATACTCAGTACATCCGATTGTGAGATCAATTCTTCGAAGGAAACATATTGTGCATGCAGTTCATTTTCAGCTTCTTCGTTTCGGTGACGGTTGTGATAGATAATATTCATATCAAAGGCAGCTTTCGACTTTTTAGCCATTTCGTATCCGATTCTACCCAATCCGAAAATTCCCAAAGTCTTTCCGTAGAGCTCCTGCCCTAAAGCGTGAAGCGGATCAAAATCTCCCCAATTCCCTGATTTTACTTTTTCAAAGTTATAGCTTGCCCGCCTCGCTACCGACTGCATAAGGAGAAAAGCAATATCTGAAGTCGCTTTGCTTAGTACATCCGGAGTATTTCCTACTGGAATTTTTCTGCGGTTCGCTTCCTGAATGTCAACATGATCAAAACCTACAGAATACAGAGCAATTGCTTTTATATTCGGACATTCATTAAAGAAGTCTTTATCAAATTTAAATTCCGATCCCACACTTAAAATCATATCATGACTTTGGCAATACCCTATCCATTCTTCTCTTGACAAATTATCGTGATCAGGAATAAAAACTTCAAGACCTGCCTCCTCCAGCATGTGAATTCCTGTTTCCGGAATCTGCTTATTGATAAATACCTTCATTCTGTAATTGTTTTGAAATTCGAGATATTGATATTCATCAAAAAACAAACCATCAAAGAAAAAGTCCCATTAATTAATAATGAGACCTAATATTTAATTATGAATTTTAAGATGAAATTATAAATTTGTATTTCCCAGCATCGGAACAAATTTGTAGGCTCCGAATTCTTCTTTTTCAAATTCCGTAGGTGAAATTTTGGTAAATCTGTATAAAACCTGCTCGTCTGTCGGTCCTAAAGGAATAACCATTTTACCGCCTACTTTGAGCTGCTTCAGCAATTCTGTAGGCAAAACGGAAGCGCCGCAGGTTACGATGATTTTATCAAAAGGAGCAAATGTAGGAAGTCCGGCAAAGCCGTCACCAAAGCTCTGGAACTTAGGATACAGTCCCATTTCGCGAAATTTTTTCTTAGAAAAATCAAAAAGGTCTTTCTGCCTTTCAACGGTATATACCAAGGCTTTCATAGCCAGTAAAACGGCAGTCTGATACCCGCACCCGGTACCGATTTCCAGTACTTTTTCGCCTTCCATGACCTGTAAAAGTTCAGATTGTTCCGCCACTGTAGAAGGATGGGAAATAGTCTGATGGGCAAGGATAGGAAATGCCCTGTCTTCATATGCAAAATCTTCAAAGATGCTTTCTATAAAGAGATGCCTCGGAACCTGATTCATTGCAGATAGCACATTTTCATCCGATATTCCGATTCTGTTCCTGAGATAATCTACCAAAATCTTTCTCTTACCTTTGTGTACAAACGAGTCTTGCGCCATTTAAATTTAGTTTAGATTTTAGGTATTTTTTACAAAAATAAAAAAACATTCAGTATTTATCAACCTAAAACCTATCATCTCTCTTGCGTTCTCTAAAATTCTTATATTTACAGAAATTTAATAACGTATGTTAAAAGCAGGTTTGGTAGGTGCCGGACATCTGGGTAAGATCCATTTAAGGCTTCTGAATCAATCGGATAAATATGAATTTATAGGTTTTCATGATAAGGATATAGAAAACGGAAAAAAATTAGAAGCTGAGTTCGGATATCCCTTTTTTGAAAATTTTGATGAATTGCTGGATAAAATTGAGATGCTAGATATTGTAACCCCCACTGTTTATCATTACGATTATGCTTTACATGCAATAAGCAAAGGTCTTCACTTTTTCATTGAAAAACCGGTCACCCAAACGCTTGAACAGGCAGAAGAGCTTCTAAAACAATGCCAGGAAAAAGGAATTAAGGCACAGGTAGGCCATGTTGAAAGATACAATCCCGCTTTCATCGCCACCAAGGAATATATTAACAATCCGATGTTTATCGAAATTCACAGACTGGCGGAATTTAATCCTCGGGGAACGGACGTTTCGGTAGTGCTGGATTTAATGATACATGATCTGGATATTCTGCTCAGCATTGTAAAATCTAAAGTAAAAAATATCCACGCAAGCGGTGTCTGTGTGGTGAGCAAAACTCCGGATATTGCCAATGCAAGAATAGAGTTTGAAAACGGATGTGTTGCCAATCTTACCACGTCAAGAATTTCTATGAAAGCGATGAGAAAGAGCCGTTTTTTCCAGAAAGATGCATATATATCTGTTGATTTTCTTGAGAAAAAGGCCGAAGTTATCCGAATGAAGGACGCCCCGGAATACCCGACGCCGTTTGATATGATTATTGAAAATGCAGAGGGTGAAAAAAATCAGATTTTATTTGAATATCCTGATATACAGCCGAATAACGCAATTCTTGATGAGCTGAATTCTTTTGCGGATTCTATTACCGAAAATAAAAATGTGGAAGTTTCCATTGAAGACGGAACGGAAGCACTGAAAGTTGCTTTACGGATTATGGAACTTATTTCCTGATTTAAGAAGAATAAAAATATTACGGCGGCCAAGAATTTGGCCGCCGTAATATTTTTTGTCATTATTTTATAAAATTATACAGTGCATTCCAGAATTTATCGTACACTTCAATATGAGGTAAATGGCCTACATTTTCCAGTTCTACTAATTTTGAACCTTTAATTTCCTGCTGTGTTTTTTTACCCAACAGCTGGTACTGTCCCATTTTGGGCTGAAGTTCCTTTGGCGCTCTGTCTTTTCCAATAGCGGTCCGGTCTCTTGTTCCAATGATTAAAAGTGTCGGAACCTGAATATTTTTAAACTCGTAGCACACCGGCTGATTGTAAATCATATCTGAAGTTAAAGCTGCGTCCCATGCTACTTTCGGGTAATCCGGATGCAGGGTCCAGCCTGCTATCAAATCCAGCCACGGCTGATATTCAGATTTCCATTTGTTATCATAATAGAATTTAAGCTGATAGTTTTTGTAAGATCCTGCCGTATTCTTTAATTCCGACTGATACGCCTCATCAATGGTCTGATAGGATGCGAATGTTTTATAATCTTCCAATCCGATTGGGTTTTCCAGAACTAGTTTTTCTACTTTTCCAGGATACTGAAGGGTAAACCTCGTGGCTACCATTCCACCCATTGAATGTCCTAAAACAATTGTTTTATCGATATTCAGATGATCCAAAATAGCTTTTGTATTTTCGGCAAGCTGTGAAAACGAGAACTGATAGCTTTGTGGCTTCGAGGATTTCCCGAATCCGATCTGATCAGGAATGATTACCCTAAATCCTTTATCAGAAAGGTCTTTTGCAGTCTTTTCCCAATAGGCTCCGTTAAAATTTTTACCATGAAGAAGCATAATGGTTTTTCCGTTGGAGTCTTTTGGTTTCACATCCATGTATGCCATTTTCAAATCGTTATTCTGAGATTTAATATTCAGAAAAGATACTTCAAAAGGATACTGATAATTGGTGAGCTCAGCATCAAGAGGTTTGATTTGCGAAAAAAGTACACCGGAAACGATCAACATCACAGCAGTAAGAGTATTCTTAAAATATTTCATAAAGATTTATTTTACTATTTAAATTTAAAAAAACTGCCTCAAAAGAAACAGTTTATATTGTTTTATTCAGTTTTATAATTCTTCAAACACTATACCACAGCAGCGTGTTTTCTGGATGGAAGGTTCATTAAAACAATTGCAAAAAGAATCAGTGCAATTCCGATCCACTGTATAAAATCTACTTTTTCACCCAACAGCACAAATGCCATCGTCACGGAAACCGGCAGCTCCAGCGATGAAACAATACTACCTAATCCCAATCCTGCATTTGGGAAACCGATATTAAATAAGATGGGAGGAATGATTGTTCCGAATAATGCCAGGACAAATCCATATTTCCATAAAATTGAATACCTGAAAGCATGAATGTGTTCTGTATTTTCTGTAAAGTTGAGATAAAAAGCTTGTAAGCTATTGAAATGCAACGGCCCGATCTGAGCAAAGATCAGGAATAAAAAGATCACCACCGAACCTCCGGCAAGCATGATGATGCTTTTTCTGAAAACCGGGAGATGCGTTGCCAACTTGTTTGAAGTAAACATGGTAAGCGTGTATGATGCCGCCGCCATTAATCCCCAAAAAATACCTTTGATATCAATTTCAATTTGGGTATTGATAAGATTCGTAGCCAAAACCGTTCCTACTAAGACGATAATTACCGACACAACCTTCCGCATCTGCGGCAGCTTTCTGGTCATAAAACTCTCGGCAACTACACTGAACCAAACCGACTGCATCAGCAGCACAATGGCAATTGAAACATTAATATACTGAACGGCAATGTAATAAAATAAACTTGTACACCCTAATGATGTACCGGCCAACAGTAAATTTCGTACTTCTCGACGACTGGGTGATGACAGTTTTTTTGTTGAAGTGATAGTCTGTATAAAGTTCAGTATTAAAAGTCCGATTAAACCTAAAACAAACTGTGATGTTGTAACTTCCGAGGTAGTATAGCCGTCTTGGTAAGCGAGTTTTACAAAAGTAGCGAGCATTCCGTAGATGCTTGCTCCAATTCCCACAAACACTACTCCTTTCAGTACATTTTTCTTCTGCATGATTCATTTTTTAAAAGCCTGCAAAGTTACAGCTAATAAATGAAATTATATGCTATAGTGATTATAGATAAAATATTCCGGCGCAAGCGAAGCTTGCGCCGGAATATTACTGTTGTTTTATTTTAATTTATTTTTTTACGATCAGTTTTGACGTTGTCTCAATACCAATCCCTTTTACTTTTACAAGATAAGTTCCGTTGATCAGCTTATCGGTAGAAATCGATTTTTTTACATCAGGTGAAATTTTATCTTCAGAAGAAATAAGTTTTCCGGACATATCATAAATTTCAACACTTACTTTTCCTAAAATTTTATTTGGAAAAGTAATGAAGAATTCATTTTTGGCAGGGTTAGGATAAATAGAAATTGTATTATCTGCTGCATTAACCTCGCCGGTAGCCAAAATACAATCTGCCGGAGTCGTGAAATCTTCTGCCTGGTCATTAATATCGGTTTTAGATCCTGCTGAAGCATTTACCCCTAATCCTCTTTTTGCAAACGTTCTCCAGATCATGCATCGGTCTGCACCTTGTGTAGCCGCTAGCTCTGCACTAAGTATTGCATTTCTACCGTCTATGAATGTAGGATTACAAGCCTGAAGCTTTAAAGCGTTGGTTACGAGCTGTAATACTCTTGAACTTCCATTGGTTGTATTGGCGGTGACATCAGATGAATAACCATATTTTGCTACATATTGCCAGTGGAGATCCCAAAGCATTGTTGCCCATACAAACCCAATAGAGTGTACATCCGGAACTACCTGCCCATTCGAATTTGTATATTCCATACCATTTGTATCCCCATAAGTAAAGTCATTGATAGCGAAATCCGGTGAATATTTGGCAGGCCTGATCCCTCCCCCTGTTATGGGTTGTCCTACCGCATAGGTTCCGATACCTCTTGGTACCGAAGCATTGTCTCCCGGTTTATTGGTAAGCATTAAGGCAAAGAAGTCTGACCAGCCTTCACCCATTTGTTCTTTACTGGCAGTAGAACTTAAGCAATTGGAGCCTGTTCCTGTTAATCTGTTTGAAATTCCGTGTCCATATTCATGAACAACGATACCATTATCAAAACTTCCATCTGGAGTTATACTGAGCGCAGGATCATTTTTTAATGTTACATTGACGGTGGTATTAACAGCAAGCTGACTTTTGATATACTCTCCCTCTGTATTTGATATTAAAACAGACGGAATGGTTATCGTAGCATCCGTACCAGACATATTCCCAACAGTATCGCCATTAGCTGAATTATTATAAATAATTACTGCAGACGCTCCAGCATTCTGTGCATTTTTAACCTTTACAGAAAAGTTACAGGTTCCTCTTTCTATTAAGCCTATTTTTCCGGTAAGTGAGCCTGCGGAAATTGCTGTACATCCATCTAATACGGATGACAGTTTAACATTACCAGTAACCCCCGTTGGATCCAGGGGATTTCCGAATGTCGCTGTTCCGGCTAACGGCTGACGATTGACTGCTGAGCTTGGCGCATTATAGAAAAAGATCCTGTTTACAGTAGACCAGAGATACATTTGCATTCTTGGTCTGCTTCCATCAGCCGGACTCGCAAAATTTGCATTGTTGGTTCCTCCACCATCTTGTGCTTCAGCCTGTACATAGTCATTTCCTATACCTCCCAATCCAAAATTTGTGTTTTGAAAGTTTTTCGCTGCAGGAGTAAAACCAAATAGGTAAAAGACATCATGTATCCTGTTGTTCAGATAAAATAAATTGGTAATGGCAGCACTTTGATTTATAAAAGGATCATCATTAATGTTAAAAGAATAGTCAAAATTCCGGGCAGTTCCAGCATCCGGAGAAAATCCGGGTATATTTGTTGTGGTAGTGTCTTCATAAGCATATGCATTATTTCCTCTTGTAATGGTATATCGTGTATTACCATCATAATGCCAGCCTTCCGGAGAAGCCGACAAAATCCACGGGTTGCTCAAGATAGATCTGGAGCCGAAAGTAGGAGCTTCAATTGGCAGAGGAAAAACATTATAACTCGCATTGTCCGGAGCTAAGAACGAAAAATTATTTTTATAAGGTTCGAATACCGGACCAATCAGATGGGCGTAAGAATTCTCTTTATTATGAGAATAAGCATCGTGACGGAAATTACAAGATAAATTAATATCTGTTTTGCTGATCACATTTCCATTGGCCGCATCAATCAGAATGTCCCAGTAATTTGAAGCATTGGGTTGGGGAAAAGAGAAATGATAAGCCAACTTTAAAATTCCGTTATCAAGAACATATACCAATCTTTGCTTTACCATCTTACCATTTTCCGGTTCCGGTTCTTTAAAATCTAATATTGGATATGATTGTATTTCCGGCAGCTGCAGATCCTGAGAAATCTTTTGTAATGCGATGCTTTTTGTAATTGCAGGATTATCTGATGCTGCTGAACTATAATCTTTGAGAAAAGTATCTGAGTAATAAATAATTTTATGATCTCTTACAAGTGCTGTTCCTTCGGAATTATAAACAGGAAATCCATTATATACCTGCTGAAACTTCACAATATCTCCGTTCATTGATTTTGAGTTATCAACATTATCAATGATGAAATTTGCAAGATCAGATTTTTTGTATTCTCTGATTTTATTTTGAGAGATATAATCTCTTATTAAGCTTTCATTATCCTGTCCGAAAACAAAAGAAGGTAAAGATGCACAAACTGCAAATAAAAGAGGTAGAGTCTTTTTTCTCATATATATAATTAAAGCCCCGAATTTACAAACAAACAACAACAAAAACAACAACAAATAAAATCATTATTAATAATATTTAATTTTAAATTTTAAATCAGTAAAATCACATAATTATGAATTATTTCAATTCATTCAATCAACTTAAAATTTTTAGTTAAATATCATAAAATAAAAAAAGCCACTCATAAGAGTGGCCTATTTCAAAAATATGTGAAGATTATTTACCTTCTTCCATTTTTCTTTTTAATTCTGCTAATGCATCGATATCTCCAAGAGTTGATCTTTCTTCGTTATTAGATGATGTATTATTAGATCTGTTGTTAGAAGATTCTCTTGCATTCTTTTTCTCTTCATCTCTGAAGATTCCTGTATGAGAAACTACTACTCTCTTGAATTCTTTGTTGAACTCGATTACTTTGAAATCAGCTTCTTCACCTTTCTTGATTTTAGATCCGTCTTCCTTCTCTAATAATCTTGATGGGCAGAAAGCTTCCACTTCAGCATCTTCGAACTGTACAGAAGCACCTTTATCGTGTACTTCTACCGCTTTACCAGCGTGGATAGTTCCTTCAGCATATTTCGTTTCAAATGCATCCCAAGGGTTTTCTGTCAATTGCTTGTGACCTAAAGATAATCTTCTAGCCTGGATGTCTAATTCAAGAACTACAACATCTAGTTTATCACCAACTGCACAGAACTCAGATGGGTGCTTGATTTTCTTAGTCCAAGAAAGATCAGAGATGTAGATTAATCCGTCGATACCTTCTTCTAATTCTACGAATACACCGAAGTTAGTGAAGTTTCTTACAGTTCCTACGTGCTTAGATCCTACAGGATATTTAGCTTCGATATTTTCCCATGGATCTTTGCTTAATTGCTTGATACCCAAAGAAATTTTTCTTTCGTCTCTGTCTAAAGTTAATACTTCTGCTTCTACTTCATCACCTACTTTCACGAAGTCTCCTGCAGATCTTAAGTGAGTAGACCAAGACATTTCAGAAACGTGGATTAATCCTTCTACACCAGGAGCGATTTCTACGAATGCACCATAGTCAGCAAGAACTACTACTTTTCCTTTTACTCTGTCTCCAACTTTAAGGTCAGCAGAAAGAGCATCCCAAGGATGAGCTTCAAGCTGCTTCATACCTAACTGGATTCTTGTTTTTTCATCATCGAAGTCAAGGATAACCACTTTCACAGTCTGTCCGTCTTCAAGAATTTCAGACGGGTGGTTCACTCTAGACCAAGAAAGGTCTGTAATGTGGATCAATCCGTCTACACCACCTAAGTCAATGAATACACCGTAAGAAGTAATATTCTTAACAGTACCTTCAAGAACCTGACCTTTTTCAAGCTGAGCGATGATTTCTTTTTTCTGACCTTCGATATCTGCTTCGATCAATGCTTTGTGAGATACAACTACGTTTTTGAACTCAGGGTTGATTTTCACAACTTTGAACTCCATAGTTTTACCTACGAAC